>OLNZ01001945.1_pt1 | contig 13308 bp, 16 predicted proteins | sample 1672981 | NCBI WGS metagenome assembly OLNZ01 (sample SAMEA3136743, study PRJEB25190) | human gut metagenome | biome: human gut; feature: human-associated habitat; material: faeces | place: Austria | collected 2013
TCCTCCCAATCCTGCCACTGCACAAGCCTTGGTGATGGTTACCAATCCGTTCTTGTCCACTTCGATAAAATTATCCAGGAATCCTTTGTAGCCTTTCAATGCCACATCCAGATAAGACTTATCAATATATCCCAAACGAACCGCTTGGAATTCCAATGGGATATGTATATATCGTTATTCCAATAACGGGAGTGGTTATTGCAGTATATGGAGTATTGAATGTTATATGTCTTATAAGGAAAGGAGAAGAAGCATGAGCATAGCATGGTTATCAGGTCTTATTATATTGGTTATTCTTATTATAATGCTAATAGCAGGAGCACCAATTGCGATTTCTCTTGCAGTTTCATCAATATGTGCAATCCTTCCGGTATTGTCAACAGAACCAGCACTTGTAACGGGTGCACAAAGAATATTTTCAGGAATATCAGTATTTAATCTGATTGCTATTCCATTTTTTATTCTTGCTGGTAACATAATGAATAAAGGTGGAATTGCCATAAAACTTATTAATTTTGCAAAGATATTTACAGGAAGAATACCTGGTTCTCTTGCACATACAAATGTTGTAGCTAATATGCTTTTTGGTGCAATATCAGGTTCGGGTACGGCAGCAGCTTCAGCTATGGGTGCTATTATAGGACCAGTTGAAGAGGAAGAGGGTTATGATAAGAACTTTTCTGCAGCAGTAAATATAGCTACAGCACCTACAGGATTACTTATACCACCTAGTAATGTAATGATTACATTTGCTATGGTCAGCGGCGGAACTTCAATAGCAGCACTCTTTATGGCAGGTTATATCCCTGGAATTCTCTGGGGACTTGCATGTATGATAGTAATTTATGTATATGCAAAGAAAAGAGGCTATACAAGCAGCAAGCGTTATGCGCTTAAGGAAAAGACTAAAATAATACTTGAAGCATTACCTTGTCTTCTTATGATTATTATCGTTATCGGTGGTATTATTGGTGGTATTTTTACAGCAACAGAGGGTGCAATCGTTGCAGTTGTATATAGTCTTATACTTTCACTTGTATTTTATAAGTCTATTAAAGTAAGCGAACTTCCAAAGCTTCTTATGGACAGTGCGGAAATGACAGGAATAATTATTTTCCTTATCGGTGTATCAAGCATAATGTCGTGGGTAATGGCATTTACAGGAATTCCAGCAGCTATATCAGGAGTAATGCTTAGTATCAGCAGCAACAAGTATGTTATTCTTCTTATAATAAATGTTATTCTTCTGATTGTCGGAACATTTATGGATATGACACCAGCCTGCCTTATATTTACACCTATATTTCTTCCAATATGTCAGGCAGTTGGTATGAATACAATTCATTTCGGTATTATGATGATATTTAACTTATGTATCGGAACAATCACACCTCCGGTGGGAACAACCCTTTTCGTAGGTGTTAAGGTAGGTAAGACAAAGATAGAAGATGTTATAAAGCCTTTACTTTATTATTTCGCAGCAATATTTATTGTACTTTTACTTGTAACTTATATACCGGCTATTTCGTTATGGCTTCCGGGATTATTAGGATATGTAAAGTAGAAGATTGTTATATAAAATGGTACTTGAAAAATAGTAAAGAAGTTATGTAAAATATATCAGTCCACAGAGGAGATGTAATCTGTGGGCTGGTATATTTTTTATTTGTAATTAGATATTTTATATAAAGAAATGATTATGTATTGAAGTAATATTATAACTTGCAGTCGCAAATTGGTATATATTATGTATATTAGGTGCTTTAGAATAATGTATTGTGGTAATGTTGAGTTGTATTATATAATAATATATTTATAAAGAAGTGCAGGATTATAAGAAGTATATTTGAAATGTAGAAGAATGTAGTGGTGGAAAAAAATGGGTAATAAAGAGAATAGTAATATAGACGATAATATAAATAACAACTTAAATGATATTAAAAATAATAATACCAATAGCAGTACAAATAATAACATAAATTATATTAGTAGTAACAGGAAAGCTTACTTTCACCTTCCCGGTCTGTTTGAATTCTATGAGTTTTATAAAGTATTCCTGTCATTGTTTTATGAGCACAGGGAGTATTTTTATGACTGGTGTGATATAGGTTCTATATATGGTGCACCAGCGGATTGCATATGGGGCGGCGGGCGTGCCGGCTTTGGAGACGGTGAGGCAGAAAAAGTATTTTCACTTATGGCACAATATGGAATATCGGCAAGACTTACATTCAGCAATTCGCTTATCAGGAAGGAACATCTGGCAGATGTGAAATGTAATAAGTTGTGTGAATTATTAAAGGCGGCTTCGAAATTGCATAGTGATTATAAGGTTACATCTGAATATGCGTCTAAAGATTATTCTATAGATAATTCAATAAGAGATACTGCATTTAAAAATGGAATTATCGTTCACTCAGATATTCTGCTTGACTATTTAAAAAATAAATATCCAGAGTTTTGTTTCGTTTCATCTACAACCAAGGTACTAACAGATTATAATGATTTGCTGAACGAGGTAAACAGAGATGATTTTAGTTATGTTGTGCCAGATTTCAGGTTGAATAGATGCTTTGATAAGCTGGGGACGATGACACAGGAACAGAAAGATAAGATTGAATTTTTATGTAACGAGTGCTGCTGGATTGGCTGTTATGACCGTAAAGCCTGTTATGAGACTGTAAGCCGTATGAATCTGGGCGAAAATTGCAACGGGCATATATGTGTGTCGCCTGAAGCAGGCGATGGATATAGATTTTCCAAGGCAATGCACAACCCGGCATTTATAAGTGTAGATGATATCAGGAATATATATATGCCTATGGGATTTACCAATTTTAAAATAGAGGGCAGAAGCCTTGGAAGTGCACTGGTGCTGGAATTTCTTCTTTATTATATGACTAAGCCGGAATACCAGATAAATGTAAGAGAAGAGATATATCTTGATAATATGCTTGATATATTTTAATACGAATATTGCGAGTATAATTTTAATAATATTTAGGATATTAAAAATATTGAAAATAAATAATAATATACAATATTTATCAAAAAAAGGAGAGTAATACTATGAAAAACTCAGCTGTTCAAAGTGCTGTTACACAGAATATTAATATGTTAAATAAGTTACATATGGCTATGATTGAATTATATAAGGGGGATTCCAGGAGAATACAGCATTTCTGTAAAGTTCACAGTTATGCCAGGTTGATTGCCCAGATGGAAAATGTAGATTACAAGACTTTGTTTATTATTGAAACAGCGGCACTGACACACGACATAGGGATTCATACATGTGAAGAAAAATATGGAGAGTGTGGCGGCAGATTGCAGGAAAAGGAAGGACCTGCACTTGCTAAAGAGCTTCTTGAAAGACTTGGATTTGAAACAGACATTTCAGAAAGAGTGCAGTATCTGATTGCACATCATCATACATATAGTAATATTGACGGGATTGATTACCAGATACTTGTTGAGGCTGATTTTCTTGTAAATATGTATGAAGATGGTGTATCAAAAGATGCAGTGTTAAAGGCTTACAATAATATTTTTAAGACAAAATATGGGAAATATATATGTAAGGATATGTTCTTAATTGATTGAAAAAATGTTGATAAAAATATAAGTATGTAAGGTATATGATTATGAGAATCAACACATAATACATATGTATAAGAGATTGCAATGTAAATTAACAATCCTAATTCATAGTGGTGGCAGAATTGATTTCTGATATGCACATCGCAAAATAACCAGATTAAGAAAAGAGGCATATGTATGTTGTTGACTGAAAAAGAAATGTCGGTATTAAAGGATCTTCAGACACAGGAAAAGAATTGTATTGATAAGTACGAGAAGTATGCAGGACTTGCAAAGGACGATGAGTTAAAACAGCTTTTTGAAGAGCTTAAGAAAAAGGAGCAGGAACATTATAAGACGATAGGTCAGATTTTAAATGGTGAAGTGCCATCCTGCGATTGTAATGATACAGCAGGAAAGGACTATCAGCCAAAGGGCAGTTATTCAAAGAGTGAAGAGTCAGAGGATAAAAAGAATGACTGTTTTCTTGCAACAGACAGCATAGGAACAGAAAAGCTTGTATCAGGTGAATATAATTCCAATGTATTTGCGTGTACTTTAACATCTATAAGAAAAGTGCTTGCAGATATAGAGATAGAAGAACAAAATCACGCTGAAATGCTTTATAAGTATAAAATGGCGAATGGTATGCAGTAGATAGTTTGATAACTACATTAAAAACAAAGAAAATAAGTAAATACTCAGAAAAAAATAATCAAAATATAAAACGCTATGTTATCATTGTGTGATTTCATAGCGTTTTATTAAATACCACGGTTATTTAACGGCTGAATTATTTTTCTCGTCAGCTTCTTTAGTAGCCTGATGGTCTATTCGGCATCCGAATATAATACCGCCAACAATTAATAAAACAACAATTCCTACAGTTATATTTCCAACCATATAATACTCCTTTTCTGATTTAATTAAGTTAATATTTCAATTCGTTAAATTTAATGTTTAGCCAAATTATATTGTACTGTCAGCTAACTGTATATTTATCTGACTGCATAGTTAGTTTGTTCAGATTAGTCAAATAAAGAAATTTTATATTTAACTGACCTGAATATTTTGTAAATTATGGTTACTACAATGCCTAAAGTTATGCCTAAAGTAGAACCAACAGCTATAAGACCGCCTATAGCTATGCCTATATATGTTAAAATGTTCATAATATCTCCACTTCTTATAAAATGTATTAAATTGTTGTAATATACATTGAGGCTGGTTTATTACAAATATATACATTTTATACATAATTATTTATTGCATATTATATGAATTCACTTTGAGATAATTATTTTGAACCGTCCTTTTTATGGATATAATCAACAATAATCGTTGAATAAGATGGATTGATATCCAAAGAATAATTAAATGAATATATGTGATAGAAATTGTCAATATTAAAGTTATTATGTAAAATAACAGCGACAATTGAGCGTATTAATAGACGTGTTCCCGTTCTTGGCAACACATTTTCTGAAGTAATAGCTGTCTGATTACCAAGCATCTCTGATGTACATGGTCTGTAATCATTTATAGAAGATTTTGGCGTAGTAATAAGCTGGAAATCGTGGAAATCAGCTTCTGTTTCATATGATATCTCAGTGAGAGCAGTCTGCACATTGTAGAAACACAGTCCGCCAAAGAACATTGCTATTATAAATATGCAGCTTAATAAGCGTAAACATCGTTTCTTCATAACAATACCGCCAATCCTTTCTATAGTCTGTTAATATGAAGATAATAGCATATTAAGAAAATTTTGTTAATAGTCAATTAGCAGGATAATAGATTAATTGCTGTTAGTTTATATCAAAAAATATGTCATACAATACGGTATATAAAATATAGTAAAAAAATGCTGGACAAATGGCATACAATAATGTAATATTAATCAAGTCGGGTGACCGATATAACAAATAAGCAGTCGTGGCGGAATTGGCATACGCGCTAGACTAAGGATCTAGTCCATATTGCTTGGGTGCGGGTTCAAGTCCCGCCGACTGCACTTGATTAAGGAACTCAGCGAGAGTTCCTTTTTTGTTGCATAATAGTATATGTTCCATATTGGATAAAGCTATGAATAAAACATTTAAAGTAGTATTCTTTTAGTATATTAATTATAAAAACACTTGCATATTATAAATTTATATGATATTCTTTATATAAAGTATACTTAATGAATTAATTCTATACACCAATACAATATATGTCCCAGTTAATCCCAATATTTAATAATAATAATCCCGAAATATTAATTATATAATAAATATTATAACAATGTGAAAATTGAGAAGAAACACCGTTATCCTAATAATATAAGAAATAACATAGTTATAATGTAAGAATAATAAAAAATAGCGTAACAGCCATAATTAATTACAGTAATGATATTTGCTGTTACAATAAATGTTTAACTATAGTTTAGTGAATGATGCGGAAAGGAAATAGAATTTGCAAAAAAGAACGAAAAGATATAATTATAGGATTTTTTTACTTAATACATATATGAATAATAATAAATTGCGTTTAATAATATTAAAATGTAAGCCGTTAAAGACTGCATTTATAAGAATTACAGCAATAATGCTGTTTATTATATGCGGCGTAACAGAGTGTATGGCGGACGTTAATACATCAGCATTTTTACATAAAAAAGATGTTATTGATTTGAATAATAATAGTATTGAATTTACATACTGGGACGGCTGCGATCACAAGATTAAGACAAAGAATTATACAATATCATCAGACTGGCGCAATGCTATGCTTATATGGAGTGAGGATTTAACAGGGACAATAGGCACTAATACGACAATATATGGACCATATACATGGCTTCCGGCGGGAGATTACAGAGTAAGCTTTAAGCTTACTGCATATGGGTGGAATACTTTGAAATATTGGGATATAGGAGTTAATTTTGGACAGCAGAATACGGGATACCGCAACAAGTATGACAGGTCAAATTGTCAGATTAATGCTGACACAACAGTGAGCGACATAGTGTGTGGAGGTAATGATACAGGAGGTAATTTAGATTATACTATTCATACTAATGGTGACAGTGCAGATTATGAGTTAAGGACATATTTTAACAGGGATGTTGATTTTGGGATTGGTGCACCTGAACACGAACTTGGTAAGATAGGACAATTTATAAGAGAGATTACGATATGTTCTCTGGATAGTAATACCATATATTATGATGCAGATGGTGGATTGCTTGATAAGGAGGAAGCAGGGACACTTACTGATACGAACTGGGGAGCTGACAGAGGAGATGTATCAATTCCGGCTAAGGAAGGATATATATTTGAGGGGTGGTATGGTTATAGTAAAGCATCTAATACAACTTCTAACAGGGACGAGCTTACATTTGATACAGACAGTGAATATGTTATGCTGTGGGATAGCAAGGGCAAGGCTTGCAGTAATGTATTAAAAGAAGCCAGCTACAGTGATTATACGGTATATGCCAGGTGGAAGCCGAAGGATAAAGTTATAAAATATATATCTAATACATCGTCAGTGGTAAGCAATATGCCACAGGATATTAATACGGTGTACGGTTCGGAGGTTTCATTATCGGGGCAGAGTCCGTCAAGAAAGCTGTTTAAGTTTGATGGGTGGAATACTGAGGCTGATGGGAGTGGTGATATGTATTATCCGCTGGAAGCTGTAACTGAACTTACAAAGCTTTCAGAGGACACAGTTAATCTATATGCACAGTGGCAGCAGCAAAGATTTATGTATATTAAAGCTTCATCAACGACCTATTGTGATACTCTTAAGAGGACACCTGATGATGAACTCTGGTATACAGGCATAGGCAGTAATACAATCCGCAGTCTGCCAGATAGTATGAATAGCTGGCAGGTGCAGAAGTGGTACATTGATAAGAATGGCAGTATATATAAGGATAATTATATAAATGTATAATTACATAAAAATATAATAGTCACCCTCATCATCAGAGAATTTTTTATAGGTTGTGTGGAATACATCTTCAATAATATGTGTTTTAAGGCAGTTGGCGGGTGTGTCACTTATTGCAATCTTACGGTCGTTCATTATAACAAGATTATCAGATATTCTTATTGCATCAGATAAATCGTGTAGTACAAGAATGATTGTTTTGCCTGATTTTTTAAGTTTATTAACCATAGAGAAGAAAGTCCTCTTGCCCTCAAGGTCAAGATAAGTGACAGGTTCGTCCATAATTATAATCCGGCTGTCCTGTGCGAGTATCATAGAGAAGAATACACGCTGCCTTATTCCGCCAGAAAGTGTGTCGGTATTATCTTCAGAATAAGGCATTACATTAGTGAATTCCATTGAATTATTGACTATTTCATTATCTTTATCTGTTTTACGTCTTGTAAAGCCAAGATAAGGAAATCTGCCGTGTTCTACTAATGTTCTTACAGGAAGTACAGGGATAACGGTTCTTATTTGCGGAAGAAATGCTATTCTTTTGGCTCTTTCTTTTAATGGCAGTGACAGGATATTTTCATTATCTACTGTAATAGTGCCTGCTGTAACTTTAGAACAGCCATTAAGGCACTGAAGAAGGGTTGTTTTGCCGCATCCATTAGGACCGATTATCGTTGTTATCTGTCCTTTTGGAAATGTTATATTAATATCATTTAATATATTGGTTCTGGATACGGCTACATTAACGTGTTCATATTTAAGCATTTATTCGTCTGCCTCCTTTTTTCTTTAATAAAAGGTACATAAAGAATGGACCTCCGATAAAAGCCATAATTATTCCAGCAGGAAGTTCATATGGAGCAGCTATAAGACGACCAATGATATCACATATAAGTACAAATGAAGCACCAAGCAAAGCACTTGTTGGCAGGAGGTATCTTGCATCACTTCCGAATAAAGTCCTGCATATATGAGGAACAATAAGACCTATGAAGCTTAATAGGCCAGCAAAGCTTACAACAAGACCTGCCATTATGCTTGATAATACAAGAAGAAAGAATCTTGTAAGTGGAACATTCAATCCTAAAGAGCGGGCATAGTCATCACCTAATGAAAGTATATTAAGCGGCTTGGCCAGAATGAAGGATACAAGTACAGCAGCTATAATTCCAATTGCTGGCAGTGCTATTTTGTTAAATGTAAGTCCGGATAAAGTACCCATAAGAAAAGAAGTGATATTAAGGGTTATATCTGTATTTATTAATTTGATAGTGTTAATACCTGCATTAAGAAAGGAAGATACAGTTATTCCGGCAAGTATAATGGTTGTTCGTGAGCTGTCAGCCATATATGCAAGTGCATATATGGCAAGTGTTGTTAAAAGTGCACCTACAAATGAAGCTATAGATGTGGCATATCCTGAATGAGGGAATAACATCATAGCAAGCATTACAAAGAAGCCTGCACCGGAATTGACACCTATTGTATTAGGACTTGCAAGTGCATTATTCATAACGCCCTGAAGGATAACACCAGCAACAGAAAGTCCCATACCGGCAATAATGGCACCAAGCATACGAGGAAGACGTATGTTCATTATTAATATGTAAGTCACAGAAGTCTTGTCGGGGGTAAAGAAGCATTTTAGTATATCTGCTGGATTGATATATACGCTTCCTAGCATAACGCTTAGAAAAGAAGCTGTTATTAAAAGTCCAAAGAGCAATATATATATGTATATATGTCTTGAACGGCTGTTTGATTTTGAGTTGGTTTTATTGGTCATAGTTGTTATTTTCCTTATAATAAATATATGTGAATAGAGTATCATAAACCGCTAATTTATTCAATTCATATTTACATACCGAATTTATATGAAATAACTATTGACAAATATTAACATAAGGGTTAAAATTCAATTCATATTAAACAAGTAGGTTTGTAGTTTATACGAAATGGAGATAATGATATGAGATTTAATACAGCTTTACTTCATGGCGATTTCAGAGGAGATAAGAATACTGGTGCGACACAGACACCTATATATCAGTCAAGTGCATTTGAGCATGCGAGTGCTGAGACACTCGAGAAGATATTTAATAATATGGCACCTGGATTTTCATACAGTAGAATTAGCAATCCAACAATAGAAGCATTTGAGAAAAGAATGACAGTTCTTGAGGGCGGTGTTGCGAGTGTTGCCTGTTCATCAGGTATGGCAGCAATAACGAATGCCTTTACTAATATATTACAAAGTGGTGACGAGATTGTATGCAGTGCAAGCTTATATGGCGGAAGCATTGATTTATTCAGGGATTTAGAAAGCTTTGGAATTAAGACACATTATGTTAATAATAATGATGTGGAACAGTTCAGAGCAGCTACGAATGAGAATACTAGGCTTTATTTTGCAGAGACAATTGGTAACCCAAGACTTGATGTAACAGATATCAGATTAATAGCTGATGAAGCTCATAGGGCAGGCGTTCCATTTATCGTTGATAACACAGTTGCTACAGCATATCTTATTAAGCCAATAGAGTATGGTGCGGATATAGTTGTTAATTCAACATCGAAGTATGTTAATGGCAATAGTAATTCAATCAGTGGTGTCATAACTGATTCTGGTAATTTTAAATGGGATATTATAAAATATCCTGGTATGAAAGATTTTAAGAAATATGGTCCATATGCGTATACAGCCAAGTTAAGAAATGGAATATATCGTAATACAGGGGCTTGCTTATCACCACAGAATGCATTTTATAACATTCTTGGAATGGAGACACTTGGAATAAGAATGGAACGTGTCTGTAGTAATGCAATGACATTAGCCAAGTATCTTAATGATAATTATGGTAATCTTAGTGTTAATTATCCTGGACTTGAGAATAGCGAATTCTATAATATTGCTAAGAAAGAACTTAACAATGGGTTTGGTGGCATAATAACAATCCGTACAGGAAGCAAGGAGAAAGCATTTAAGTTTATTAATGCATTACAGATTCCTCTTAACGTATCTAATATAGGTGATACTAAGACATTGGTTATACATCCAAGCTCAACAATCAGTGCTCATAGTACAGAGGGAGAGAAGAAGATTGCTGGTGTATATGATGATCTGGTGAGAATAAGCGTAGGAATAGAAGATGTGCAGGACCTTATAGAAGATTTCACACAGGCGTTAAAAGCAGCTAATTAAATATCAAAAAACGACTAAGAAAAGAATAGAAATGAGGTAGAATTATGGCTAAGATTGATTATGCAGCACTTAAAAAGGGCGGATTTATGAGACAGAAGCAGAAAGGATATTTTTCATTAAGAATACAGGTAGTTGGTGGTAATCTTACATCTGAGAATATCAGAGCTGTAGCTGACGTAGCTGATAAATATGGAAAAGGTTATGTACATATGACATCAAGACAGGGTGTTGAAATTCCATTTATTAATTTTGAAAATATTGAAGAAGTTAGAGCAGCTTTAGCAGATGGTGGTGTTAAGCCGGGTGTATGTGGACCAAGAGTTCGTACAGTTACTGCTTGTCAGGGTAATGAAGTCTGTCCAAGCGGCTGTATTAATACATATGAACTTGCTAAGAAGCTTGATGAACATTACTTCGGAAGAGAACTTCCACATAAGTTCAAGTTTGGCGTAACAGGTTGTCAGAATAACTGTCTTAAGGCAGAGGAGAACGATATCGGTGTTAAAGGTGGTATGGACGTAACCTGGGTAGAAGATAAATGTATCAATTGTGGCGTGTGTGAGAAAGCTTGTAGAATGGGTGCTATAAGCTGTGCTAATAATACAGTTACTATTGATAGAACTAAGTGTAATAACTGTGGACGTTGTGTAAAGGCTTGTCCTACAGAAGCTTGGGAAGGCCAGAGTGGTTATATTGTATCATTTGGTGGATTGTTTGGTAACCAGATATACAAAGGCGAACAGCTTCTTCCACTTATTAAAGATGAAGAGACACTTTTCAGAGTAACAGATGCAGCAATCGGCTTCTTTGAAAAGAATGCTAACCCAGGAGAGAGATTCAGACTTACATTACAAAGAGTAGGTGAGGATGAATTTAGAAAAGCTATTAAAGCTGCTTACGAGGGTAAATAATAAAATTTATAGTCAAAAGATTATAAATTCGTATATGCTTACACGATAAGGTTTTTGAACTTATATTGTTAAGAAAAAGGAGGACTAATATGGAGATTGAAGGAATTAAGATTGACGATACAGTAGATATTACAGATAAGGTTTGCCCACTTACATTTGTAAAGGCAAAGGTTGCTATCGATGAATTAGATGATGGTGAAGTTATTGCAATCCGTATGAATGACGGAGAGCCGGTAGCTAATGTTCCAAGAAGTATTAAAGATGAGGGACATCAAATCCTTAAACTTGTTAATAATAATGATGAGACATATACACTCATTGTTAAAAAAGTTGAAGAATAAGGAGAAGATTTATGGCTGAGAGAATAAAGTTATCAGATTTTGAAGAGAAGGTATTAAATAGTTCAGTTCCAGTTCTTATTGATTTTTATTCAGACAGTTGTGTTCCTTGCAAAAGGCTTGCACCTGTTGTAGGAACAGTGGAAGATGAGAGAGCAGGAAGCCTTTTGGTATACAAGGTTAATATTAACTTTGATGCAGATGCAGCTTCTGAATATGAAGTAACAGCAGCACCTACACTTGTTCTTTTTAAAGATGGAAAGGAAACTGCAAGACATACAGGCGTATTCAGAAAAGATGAACTTACAAGCTGGATAGATGCTAATATTTAATTAATTCTAATAAATAATATTTATGCCTAAGAGGCAGGAAAGAGGTTTAATATGCAGTTAACAGTATCAGGAGTAAAGAAAGAATATGAAGAGGGAATTACACTTCCAAAGCTTTTTGAAATTGAAAATGTAGAAACACCAGAATATGTTACGGTTTCAATTAACGAAGAATTCATTCCAGGAGACCAGAAAGAAACATACCAGTTAAAAGATGGTGATAATGTTGAATTCTTATACTTTATGGGTGGCGGACAGAGACAATTATAATAGTGTAATTAACTATAATGTCACAAGATAGTATTAAAATATCAGATTCAAGTAAGAATTACTTTAAAAGGAGTAAGATCTACTTTAAAAGGAGGTATATATGGCTTTAACAGATGAGCAGATAGAACGTTATTCACGTCATATCATTTTAAAAGAAGTTGGTGCTAAGGGACAGAAGAAGCTTCTTAATGCCAAAGTGCTTATAATAGGTGCAGGTGGACTTGGAGCACCAGCAGCTATGTATTTAGCAGCAGCAGGTGTTGGAACAATAGGAATTGCAGATGCGGATGAGGTAGATCTTAGTAATCTTCAGAGACAGATAATACATCAGACAGCAGATGTAGGCAAAGCAAAGGTTCAGTCAGCTAAAGAGACAATTAATGCTATGAATCCAGATGTAACAGTTAACACATATAGAGAATTCATTACAAGTGATAACATAATGGATATTATCAAGGACTATGATTTCGTAATCGATGGAACAGATAATTTCCCAGCTAAGTTCCTTATTAATGATGCCTGTGTAATGGCTAAGAAGCCATTCTCTCACGCAGGAATAATCAGATTTAAGGGTCAGCTTATGACTTATGTTCCGGGAGAAGGACCTTGCTACAGATGTGTATTTAAAAATCCACCACCAAAGGATGCAGTACCTACATGCAAGCAGGCTGGTGTTATCGGAGCTATGGGCGGAGTTATCGGAAGCCTTCAGGCTATGGAAGCAATCAAGTATATAC
>OLNZ01001946.1_pt1 | contig 13293 bp, 10 predicted proteins | sample 1672981 | NCBI WGS metagenome assembly OLNZ01 (sample SAMEA3136743, study PRJEB25190) | human gut metagenome | biome: human gut; feature: human-associated habitat; material: faeces | place: Austria | collected 2013
GCAGTAGCAGCAGGCACCATGCTCGCACAGTTTGGCAAATAAGTCTTTCTGACACAAAAAAAGCTCCAGCTTTGGCTGGGGCTTTTTTGTTGTGGGTCATAGGGGGATATCCCACGCATCGTATAAAGGATGTGCTGAGAAAGCGCTATTCCCGTATCGTCATCCCGAGCGAAGTCGAGGGATCTTTCTTGCACACCGGTATAGCGTCCTATGTGCGACAGCAGGGAAGGGGAATCCTTCTGCGAAGGAAGCAAGAAAAAGTGGAGTGCGAGGAATATTTCTCGACTTTGCTAGAAATGACGGTATGGGGGGTGGGTTTATTTCATGTGGCGTACAACGGATATGTTTGGAAAGCGCTATTCCTGTATTGTCATCCCGAGCGAAGCCGAGGGATCTTTCTGGCACACCGGTATAGCGCTGTATGTGAGACAGCAGGGAAGGGGAATCCTTCCGTGAAAGGAGCAAGAAAAAGTGGAGTGCAAGGAAGATTTCTCGACTGCGCTCGAAATGACGGTATGGGGGGATGGGTTTATTTCATGTAGCGTACAACGGATATGTTTGGAAAGCGCTATTCCTGTATTGTCATCCCGAGCGAAGCTGAGGGATCTTTCTGGCACACCGGTATAGCGTCGTATGTGTGATAGCGGAAAATGGGAATCCATCTGCGAAAGGAGCAAGAAAGAGCAGAGTGCAAGGAAGATTTCTCGCTGCGCTCGAAATGACGGTAGGGGAGAATGGGTTTATTTCACGTAGCGTACAACAGATATGCGTTAAAAACACCATTCCCGTATCGTCATCCCGAGCGAAGTCGAGGGATCTTTTTGGCACACTGGTATAGCGCCGTATGTGAGACAGCGGAAAAGGGGAAACCTTTTGCGAAAGGAGCAAGAAAGAGCAGAGTGCAAGGATGATTTCTTGACTGCGCTCGAAATGACGGTGGGGGGGGAAAATGGGTTTATTTCACGTAGCGAACAGCGGATATGTTGGGAAAGCGCTATTCCTGCATCGTCATCGAAAGCGGAGTCGAGGGCTCTTTCTTGCAGGAGGGGATAATGTCGTATGTTTGATAGCGGAAAAGGGGAATCCATCTGCGAAAGGAGCAAGAAAGAGCAGAGTGCAAGGAAGATTTCTCGCTGCGCTCGAAATGACGGTATGGTGTATATCGCCCTATGCGAGATAGCGTAAAAGGGGAAAACTTTTGCGAAAGGAGCAAGAAACGACGGAGTGCAAGGAAGATTTCTCGACTGCGCTCGAAATGACGGTAGGGGGAAATGGGTTTATTTTACGTAGCGTACAACGGATATGTTGGGAAAACGCCGCTTCCGCAACGTCATCCCGAGCGAAGTGGAGGGATCTTTCTGGTACACCGGTATAGCGCCGTATGTGTGATAGCAGGGAAGGGGAATCCATCTGCGAAGGAAGCAAGAAAGAGCAGAGTGCAAGGAAGATTTCTCGACTGCGCTCGAAATGACGGTATGGTGTATATCGCCCTATGTGAGATAGCGGAAAACGGGAAACTTTCTGTGAAAGGAGCAAGAAATGACGGTATGGGGGAATGGGTTTATTTCACGTAGCGTACAACGGATATGTTTGGAAAGCGCTATTCCTGTATCGTCATCCCGAGCGGAGCCGAGGGATCTTTCTGGCACACCGGTATAGCGCCGTATGTGTGATAGCGGAAAAGGGGAAACCTTTTGCGAAAGGAGCAAGAAAGAACAAAGTGCAAGGAAGATTTCTCGCTGCGCCCCTCATGACGGTAGGGGAGAACGGGTTTATTTCACGTAGCGAACAACGGATATGTTTGGAAAGTGCTATTCCTGTATCGTCATCCCGACCGAAGTGGAGGGATCCTTTTTGCATACCGGTATAGCGTCCCATATGAGACAGCGGAAAAAGGGAAACCTTTAGCGAAAGGAGCAAGAAGCACCGGAGTGCAAGGAAGATTTCTCGCTACGCTCGAAATGACGGTATGGTGTATATCGCCGTATGTGTGATAGCGGAAAACGGGAAAACCTTTCTGCGAAAGGAGCAAGAAACGACGGAGTGCAAGGAAGATTTCTCGCTGCGCTCGAAATGGCGGTAGGGAAAGCAGCTGATTCTATGAATTTGAAATTTCAAATTCGTAACAGAATATGAAAGAAAGCCACTTGAATATGAGCATAATTATGTGCTATATTAAGACAAGCATAAAAGCCCCTATGCTTCTATACTAATCAAACGATAGCAGAGGAAACACGGTCACTCGCGCGATGAGTTTTGAAAAAGTGTAGGAAAAGGGCGGACTGGTTCCGAGAAGGACGAATCAATTGTATTTTTCAAGGACGGGCGGCTTTTTGAAATATATTCAGCAGGCCTAAAGAATAAGGCTCCCGATAAATGAGTCAATTCTGAAAATCTTAATGATAAGATACAACCTGTTCGGAAAAAGACGATCGTCTTCTCCTATGTTTTTTTTAGGAGCGATTTATTATGAAAAAGATCCTCGCACTGGCTGCTGTAGCAGCACTCACCGCTGGCGTATCCGCTTACGCTGCAAATCCATTCTCCGATGTTACCGCTGATGACTGGGCTTATCAGGCAGTATCCGACCTGTCCGCTCAGGGCGTCGTAGAAGGCTATCCGGACGGCACCTTCAAGGGCGAAAAGAACATGACCCGTTACGAACTGGCTCAGATCGTCGCTCGCCTCATGGCAAAAGAAGACCAGCTGAATGCAGAGCAGCAGGCGACCATTGACAAGCTCGCCGGCGAATATGCTGACGAACTCGCAAACCTCGGCGTTCGCGTTTCCGATCTCGAAAAGAAAGTCGGCAACATCTCTTGGTATGGCGATGCTCGTATGCGTTATCAGCACAACTATAGTGCAGCAGACAAGAAAACATCCGATTCTTACAAAGGCCGTATCCGTATTAATGCAAAAGCTGATGTGAATGATTCCACCTATGTTCGTGGTCGTCTCACCACGGGCAATGTAGATCTGAAAAATAATTCTTCTGCAGATGTAAAGATGGACCGCCTCGTTGTTCATCATCAGTTCGGCGACGATGTAGGGCTGACACTGGGTCGCTATGATGTAGCCTTTGGCCAGCAGCTGACTTGGCTCTATGGCAACGGCTTCGACGGTGCCGAAGCACAGTTCAGCTTTGATAAAGTCAATGTACAGGCTGGCTTCGGTCACTTCTCCGATGGTCCAACTTCCGGTATCGAAGATCAGGATACTTTCTATGCCAAAGCGCAGGCAGACATGAATGTTGCTCAGCTGGGTCTCGACTACTACAAGACCAATACCAGCAATAAAGCACAGCAGACAGAAGTCTATGGTGCCAACCTGAAGGTACCGGTTGGTGATTTCCGTGTATTCGGTGATTACTACAAAGACAATGATGGTGCAAAAGCTTCCGTTTGGACCGCTGGTCTCGGCTATGGCGCTATGAACCCGAAACAGCCAGGCTCCTTTGGCTTAGATGTCGCTTACTTCGATGTGGAAAAGGGGCTCGTGAAAGACGGCATGACCGGCTTCCAGGTATCTGGTGACTACCTGAATCAGGATGGTACCTTCTTCCTGGTCAGCGGGGATGTTGCTCTCCAGAAGAATGTATCCCTCCACGGTGAATATGCATTTGGTCACGATGCAGACAAAGCATCTGAAGGTGATCTGGGCGATTCCTATACCCTGTCCCTCAACTACAAGTTCTAATCGCAGAACCGCAGAAAAGATAAAAAGGAAATCCCTCATGGGATTTCCTTTTTGCGTGCAGGGGGGAAAGCAAAGAGCAGGAGGTCTTGACTCTCCCCCTTTGCGTTTTCTGCGCGCGGTTTGTATAATGTAGCTAATTTCATACAATGACTGACTTGAAGAGGAGTCCCTTGGGGACTCCTTCTTTTTTGCCTAAAGGGAAATTAGAATAAAGCTAAATCATAATTTCCCTCTTGCGGAAAGATTTATTTCTATAGTATCCTAAAAGTAGCTCATATCCTGCCCGAGATATGTGCGAAGGACGAAAGGGAATGGCAGAGGAAACACGGTCACTCGCGCCGCAGATTTTTGAGTACTCCTTCGGAAAGGGCAATCCTATATATAGGGAAACATTTCCCATTTTTCAAAGGAGCGATTTATTATGAAAAAGATCCTCGCACTGGCTGCTGTAGCAGCACTCACCGCTGGCGTATCCGCTTACGCTGCAAATCCATTCTCCGATGTTACCGCTGATGACTGGGCTTATCAGGCAGTATCCGACCTGTCCGCTCAGGGCGTCGTAGAAGGCTATCCGGACGGCACCTTCAAAGGCGAAAGAAACATGACCCGTTACGAACTGGCTCAGATCGTAGCTCGCCTCATGGCTAAAGAAGACCAGCTGAATGCAGAACAGCAGGCAACGCTTGACAAACTCGCTGGCGAATACGCTGACGAACTTGCAAACCTCGGCGTTCGCGTTTCCAACCTCGAAAAGAAAGTCGGCAACATCTCCTGGTCCGGCGATGCAAAGATGATGTACACCAACAACGCTGAAAAAGCTGGCACAGACACCTACAAAGGCCGTATTCGTCTGAACGTCAAGGGTCAGGTCAATGACGCTACCTACGTTCAGGGCCGTATCCTGACCAACATGTACTTCAAAGATGCTGGTACAGATGATGGCAACACCACCATGGATCGTCTCTTCGTGAACCACAGCTTCGGCGACAAGACTTCTGTGGTTCTCGGCCGTCAGGACCTGACCGTATTCAGCGGACTCGAATATGATGACGCATTCGATGGCGCGAAACTCGCATACAACGATGGCAAATTCGATGCTTACGCAGCATTTGGCCAGCTGAACGCAGGCGACTATAAAGAAACCGATGCTGCTTTCGGCGGCCTCGGCTATGACTTCGGCGTGGCTAAACTGAACGCAGCTTACTTCAACTTCACCGGCGACAAAGCAAAGACTGTTAGCGGCTTTGACAGCATTTGGGGCGCAAACCTCGTTGTTCCGGTTCAGGACTTCAGCGTATTCGGCGAATACTGGGACTCCAACGCTGACAAGAACGACAGCGCTTATCAGGCTGGCCTCGGCTACAGCACCCTCGACGCTTCCAAACCGGGCACCTTCGCTCTGAACGTCGCTTACAACAAAGTCGGCGCTAACGCTTACCTCGGCGGAGTCACCTATGATGCATCCGACTTCTTTGATATTGCTGCTGGCAAAGATCTGAAGTTCTGGAACGTATTCGGCGATGTTGTTCTTCAGAAGAACGTCACCCTCCACGGCGAATACGCTTGGGATATCGAAAACACCAAGGCTGCTGACTATGATGACAACGCTTGGTCCGTTTCCCTGAACTACGCATTCTAATTCCGGGATACTCCAGTAAAAAAGAAGCTCCTTATGGGGCTTCTTTTTTTATTCGATGCGTGTAATAAAATATATTGACAATGTATCTAAATTTAAATACAATAGGAATAGGAGGTGAGCAAAATGGCTCAGGCAACAATGAATATCCGTATGGATGCGGACTTGAAGAAGCAGTTTGAAGCATTCTGCTCTGAGATCGGTATGACCATGACGACAGCTGTGTGTGTGTTTGCGAAGATGGCCGTGAAAGAGCGCCGGATTCCTTTTGAAATCAAGGCTGACCCCGATCCGTTTTATTCGGAAGAGAATATGCGAGTTCTTCGTGAGCGGGTGGCTGCCATTCGCTCCGGAAAAGCCAAGCTGAAGGAGCATGAGTTGATCGAGGCGGATGAATGAGAAAACTGTGGCTTGAAGAAGCGTGGGAAGAGTACATCAGCTGGCAAACGAAGGATAAAGCCGTATTGAAGAAGATCAACAGACTACTGAAAGATATCGATCGATATGGCTATGAGTGCAGCGGCAAGCCGGAGCCTTTGAAAGGGGATCTTTCTGGGTACTGGAGTGTTCATATTGACCAGAAGAATCGCATCGTCTTTCGTATCGATGAAGAAGAAAATCTGGAAATCATCCAGTGTGGGACGCACTATGGGGATCGGTAAGCAAAAAACGTCTGTTCTTGTAAAACGGGCGTTTTTGCATTTATGAACTGCTTCAGCATCTCCCTGGGCTCATCATCTCCAATGAGTTTTCTTTCGTAGACTTTTAGGATTCAAATCCCAAAAGTCTACGAAAGTCAAGAGTTTTAGGATTTGAATCCTAAAACTTTGTCACGGCAGGCGGTCAGCGGTATGTAGTCAACTGATAACCATCACTATATCGACGCTCTTGAATATCGAAAACTTTCGTGCTATAATGCATACATCAGCACCGATAAATTAAGAAAGTGACTATCGAACAGTATGAAAGGTTGTATTTCTTAATGACGCGATGGAAAATAAAGGTATACTGCTTTTGCAGTAGATCGATTTCCCGCTGTATGTATTTCCCCATCCGGGATCACCGCCCAATCGTAAGCATCCCGATGGATATCTATATCGGAAGAGGGGGCTAGGGAATAGGAGTGGCTAGTAGCTCGTGACTAGTGACTAGGGATGAGTAGCTGGGAGACATCAGACTCCCGTATCGTCATTTCGAGCGAAGCGAGAAATCTTTCTTGCAGACCGAAAAACAAAGAATGTGTGAAAGCAGAAATACATAGCACCAAGGCGTTGTTTCTGTATCGGTGCCTATGTGATACTGACCGCAGTGCAAGAAAGATCCCTTGGCTGCGCTTTCGATGACGACGGTGCGAAGCGCTATCAAAACTCCGCGGTGCTTAGATCCTTCGACTCAGTTCTCATATTTCAGATCAGCTATTTTTCTAACATACGACGTTTTTCTCCGCTCAGGATGACGAAACGCGCCGCACCACCATTTCTCATTTCTAATTTCTCATTCAAGCGAAGCTTTCAAACGGAATCAAAGGGCACCACGCCCCACGGGCTAACCCTGAACCTTGAACCCTGAACCCTTATTTTCCCCTCTTCCATTTCTGAAAGGAAGGTCATTCTTATGGCAGACATCCAGAAACAGTACGGACTTTTTATCGACGGAGATTTTGTACCGGCCGGTGACGGCGCGACATTTGCAGCGCACAATCCGGCGAATGGCGAAGAGCTCGCTCTCTTTGCGGAAGCGACGAAGGAAGATGTAGACAAAGCTGTGAAAGCGGCTCGCGCAGCGCTTCCGGCTTGGTCGAAGACATCCCCTGTCGAAAGACAGAATCTTCTTTTGAAGATCGCAGACATCATTGATGCCAATGCCGATCATCTGGCTCTCATGGAGACGCTCGACAACGGCAAGCCGATCCGCGAGACGAAGGCAGCGGATGTTCCGCTTGGCAGCGACCATTTCCGCTATTTTGCAGGGTGCCTCCGTGCGTGGGAGGGTAGTGCGACGATGATCGATGACAATACCATGTCGCTCATCCTTCATGAACCTGTCGGCGTGGTCGGGCAGGTCATCCCGTGGAATTTCCCCTTCACCATGGCATGCTGGAAGCTCGCTCCGGCGCTTGCGGCGGGCAATACCATCGTCATGAAGCCATCCTCCCACACATCGCTGTCTTTGATGGAATTCATGCGTCTCATTCAGGACGTCCTGCCGAAGGGCGTGGTCAATGTCATCACCGGCAAGGGCTCGAAGTCCGGCCAGTGGCTGCTCGACCATCCGGATCTGGACAAGCTCGCCTTCACCGGCTCCACCGAAGTTGGTCACGGCGTGTATCAGGCGGCCTGCGACAAGCTCATCCCCTGTACGCTCGAGCTCGGCGGGAAATCCGCGAACATCGTCTTTGACGATTGCGACCTTTCCCAGGCCATCGACGGCGCCTGCAAGGGCATCCTCTTCAATCAGGGGCAGGTCTGCTGCGCCGGCTCTCGTCTCTTCGTACAGGAAGGCATCTTCGATGAATTCCTGAAACACCTGAAAGCGACCTTCGAAGCGGTCAAGATCGGCGATCCAACGGATCCATCGACCCAGCTCGGCGCGCAGATCTACAAATCCCAGCAGGATAAAGTCCTGAATTACGTCAAGATCGGCATCGAAGAGGGCGCGACCCTCGTGACGGGCGGCAAACGCTATACGGCAAACGGCTGCGACAAGGGCTACTTCATGGAACCGACCATCCTTGTCACTGACAAGCCGGACTGCCGCGTGTGCCAGGAAGAGATCTTCGGACCGGTCGTCGTAGTACAGAAATTCAAGACCGCTGACGAAGTCATCGCGCTGGCCAATGACAGCGTGTACGGTCTCGGCGGCGCGGTATTCACTAAGAATATCAATACAGCCATGAAGGTCGCACGCAGTGTCCGCACGGGCCGTATGTGGGTGAATACCTACAACGATCTGCCGGCAGGCGCACCTTTTGGCGGCTACAAGCAGTCCGGCATCGGTCGTGAAACGCACAAGGTCATGCTCGAACACTACAGCCAGATGAAGAATATTTTCATTAACCTGAAAGATGGCGTCAGTGGGATGTATGATATCAAATAAATAGGTCACGCAAAAGCCCGCTCCGTGAGGAGCGGGCTTTTTGCGCTTCCGGGTGGGCCCGTGGGGCGGGGCGTCCCTTGACTCTGAATGACAGCTCGGCACGAATGAGGAATCAGCTTTCCCTTAAGATGAGCGTTGTTACACTTCTTCTATCCCCTTCCCTTGGAAGGGGAACGCCCGAAGGGCAAGGGGTTGGTCGAAGGCGAAAAAGAGCGAAGCCAACCTCCGGCGCTACGCGCCACCTCCTTCCAAAGGAAGGAGGGAGAAGCGGAATGGGCAAGGAGTTGGTCACGCAAAGCATGGGAAGTGCTGATTCAATCGCAGAGTCGATTTTACAAGAGTTTTTATACATAGCTTCGCGTCGCTTTATTATAGAAGGCGATGCCCGAAAGTAGTATTCAAGTCACAAGTCACTCAAGGCTCCTGCTCTCTGCTTTGAAGCTTAGGGGTTCGGGGACAATGGGTACAACGAACCTCTTAGCAGAAGTATGTCACATCATCAATGCAGAAGAATTCTTTCCAACGCCGTGTGATGAAGAAAACTTGGCTTTCGATGACCTCGAGTAGTTTAGCGAGGTCACGAGCGGGAATCTGTCCGTTGTTGTTGGCGAGAATACAGCCGCCTCGCTGCGTAATCCAGACTTTTGTACCGTTGGCAGTTGGCTTTCCTTTGGCGATATGAACGTGAATGGGTTCGCTTCCCTCATTCGCCCAAAAGTAAATTTTATAACCGAGAAGCATGAATAGACTAGGCACTTTCGATCCCTCCGCAAGCCGCATACTTATAAAAGAGGTGCGCGCTTGCGTGCACCATCTCATCGAAGAGCGCCAGTTCTTCCTTGGAAAATCCGTGAACATCAGTCCAAGTATAGGAGGGAAGCTCGCAACGGGCGTCGTCGAAGCCGTCTTCCGTCGGCCGCTCGAAGTGGACAATGACGTGGTCTGCGCCATCTTTGGAAATCAGTTCCGAGTGGACGATTTCTGTGCCATCATCCAGCGTCATGTAAGGGTACATCATAAGAAAACCTCCTTTGGCTAATGGGGTGGACAGGGGGAAGTGGTACTCTCGTATTGCAAGTGCTTTTCAGACACCTGTCACGAGTCACCCTTCGCCCCTAGTCTTTGAGTACTCATCCTTGCTTTCAAATTTCGGGGTTCAGAGGATAGCGCTTTTCTCGTATCGTCATTTCGAGCGAAGCCGAGAAATCTTTCTTGTACACCGGATATCACGACGGGTGTCCTTGGCGGCAGGCTCAATACTTCTCGTTTCTCGTCATCAAACATCCGGCATTTTCCTGTCTGCAAGGGGGATCCCTCGGCTGCGCTCGGGATGACGGTACGGGGAAGTAGCCTTAGCGTTTCCCTAGTCACTAGTCCCTGGCCGCTCTTCCCTAATCCCTGCTTTCAAATTTCGGGGTTCGGAGGATAGCGTTTTTCCCGTATCGTCATTTCGAGCGAAGTCGAGAAATCTTTCTTGCACACCGGATATCACGACGGGTGTCCTTGGCGGTAGGCTCAATACGTCTCGTTTCTCGTCATCAAACATTCAGCGTTTTTCTGTCTGCAAGGGGGATCCCTCGGCTGCGGAATGCTATTAAGTTAAGTGGCAGAACGTTCTTGGCTTCCCATCGGGGGAGCTCCCCGAAGGGGTGAGGGGGCTACGTAGCGGTATTGCATGAAAGTGTTGGAATATCGATAGCATCGGACTATTCAACATAGCACGCTATACCGCTAGCATGCCCCTATTGCCTTCGGCACTTCCCCCGAAGGGGGAAGCAAGACGTTACGTAGTTAACGATTTCCTTAACTTAATAGCATTACTCGGCTGCGCTCGGGATGACGGTGCGGGGAAGCAGCCTCAGCGTTTCCCTAATCCCTAGCCACTAGTCCCCCGTCACTATTCTTCCTCTATTCTACCATATTTCCCGACCGTGGTTTGAATGGATTATAAAAATATTCTAATTATTCACTCTTTATATTATGGTATAATGAATTAGTTAATGTGAGTGTGTATTGCGGTCACAAGGAAGGGCGGCTCTCGCGGCCTTCCTTTCCTCAGCATTTTTCCCTATCAAGGAGGAAAACGGATTGGAAACGAAACGTGATTTTATCTGGAAGATGGGCGGCCAGCAGGGACAGGGTGTCGAGTCCTGCGGTGAGATCCTCGGCAAGGTCCTGGCGCAGGAAGGATACTCTCTGTTCAGCCAGCGTCTCTTTGCTTCCCGTATCAAGGGCGGCCACACCACCATTGCGCTGCGTATTGCGACGAAAGAAATCGCGACCATTGGCGAGCATGTAGACTGTCTGGTCGCACTCGATCAGGAAACGATCGATATCCATGGCAAGGAAGTGCCGGAAGGCGGCGTCATCATCGCCGATGATGCGTTCCACCCGAAATTTGAAGCACATACCGGCCGTATGTTCCTTGCGCTCCCGATCACGGAGCTGGCGAAGAAATACGGCAGCATGCAGATGAAGAATATCGCAGCGCTCGGCATGAGTGCCGGCGTGCTGGGATTCCCGGAAGAACCATTCTACGGCTTCATCGCCGACCGCTTTGCCAAGAAGGGTGATGAAATCATTTTTAAAAACAAGGCGATCTTCAAGGATGGCTATGATACTGCCATCGCTGCGATGCACGGCGTAGAGCTTGGAAAGCTCGCGACCCCGCCGAAGAAGGACCAGCTCTACCTGCTCGGCAATGAAGCAGCAGCGCTTGGCGCGATTTCTGCAGGGGCCCGCTTCATGGCATCTTACCCGATCACGCCGGCGACGGAGATCATGGAATACATGATCAAAGTCATCCATAAGATCCATGGCACTGTCGTACAGACCGAAGATGAGCTCTCTTCCTGCATGATGGCGATGGGCGGCGGCTATGCAGGCGTTCGCGCCTTCACTGCGACCTCCGGCCCAGGGCTCTCCCTGATGGCAGAGTCGATCTCCATGGCAGCGACCGCAGAGATCCCGGTCGTCATCATCAATGTCATGCGTGCCGGCCCGTCCACGGGCATGGCGACCAAGGTGGAACAGAGCGACATCCGCTACGCGATCGGCTCCGGCCATGGCGATGCGGAAAAGATCGTCCTTGCGGCCGCTTCTATCGAAGACTGCTACTACATCACCCAGGAAGCCTTCAACCTTGCAGAAAAGTTCCAGACCCCGGTCATCGTCCTCTCCGATCTGCAGTTCGGCATGTGCAAACAGTCCGTCCCGGCCTTTGACCTTCACCGCGTCGGGATCGAGCGAGGCAAGCTTATCCGCGAAGGCCTGCCGGAACTTGATACGAAGAAGAAAGAATACTTCCATCGTTTCGAAGATGTGGAAGACGGCATCTCCCCGAGAACCATCCCGGGCGTGAAGAACGGCATGTTCCTCTCCACGGGCCTCGAACACAATGTCTTCGGCAAACCAGCAGAAGGCGTGGGCGACCGTGTGATGGAGATGGAAAAGCGCCATCGCAAATTTGCCGGAGTACCGGAAGCGATCACCCCATTCTACGTCAACCATGAAGATACAGAATGCGACCTGCTCCTCGTAGGCATCACCTCCACCGGCGGTGCGATCGATGAAGCCTGCGAAGCGCTCGAAGCAGAAGGCAAGAAGGTAAACCACCTGCACCTGCGTCTGCTCTCGCCATTCCCGACCGAAGCCCTTCGCCCCTACATCGAAGGCGCGAAGAAAGTCCTCATCGTAGAAGAAGACCTGACAGAGCAGCTCCGCGAGCTCTTTGCGATCCATTTCTCCTGCCATGACAAGCTGCTGTCCTGCCTGCAGTATGACGGCACTCCGTTCACGGCATCCACCATTCTCAAAAAAGCTAAGGAGGTCTTCTAAGATGGCATCACCGCGCGACTATAAAAATACCATTATTCCGAACTGGTGCCCCGGCTGCGGCGACTACGGCATTCAGAATGCCATCAGCGCCGTCTGTGCGAAAAAAGGCTGGGCGAATGAAGACATCACCCTGATCTCCGGCATCGGCTGCTCGTCCCGTATCGGCGGCTACCAGTACTGCTACGGCGCTCATACCACCCACGGCAGAGCCCTTCCCTTCGCACAGGGCATCAAGTGCGCAAACAAGGACACCCATATGATCGTCTGCTCCGGCGACGGCGACTCCTACGCCATCGGTCTCGGCCATGCCATGCATGCGATGAAGAGAAATATGGACATCACCTACCTCGTCTTTGATAATCAGGTCTACGGCCTCACCAAAGGCCAGACCTCTCCGGCCTCCTCCCAGGGCTTCGTCACCAAGACCACCCCGGACGGCAACCCGATGACCCCGCTCGATGCACCATCCATGGCCATCGCAGCCGGTGCCACCTTCGTCGCACAGGCCTATGCCATCGATGGCAAGAACCTCGTCGACATCATTGAAAAAGCCGTCGATCACAAAGGCTTCTCTTACGTCAATATCTTCACCCCGTGCGTGACCTTCAACCATTTCAATACCGTCGAATGGTACAATACCCACCTGAAGAAGATCTCCGACGTTCGTGAATCCTATGATCCGACCAGCAAAGCCCAGGCCTTCCACCTCCTCGCAGAGACCGACAGCCTCGTCACCGGCGTCATCTACGAAGAGACCGGCGCCCTTCCTTTTGGCGGCATCGTACCGTCCAAAGATATCGCGCTCGTCGACTATGTAGAAAAGCCGAGCCAGGAAGTCTTCGACGACCTCTGCAAGGAATTTAGATAGCAGATCGCCTCCTTCTGGAGAAAAGCGGGAGAAGCGGTGAGAAATCTGCCCCCTTCCCATGGAAGGGGGATGCCCGAAGGGCAGGGGGTGGCTGAAAGCGAAAAATGCACTTGTCAACAAAAATTGGACACGAAACTAAAAAAATTAGGCATAAAAATTG
>OLNZ01001949.1_pt1 | contig 13286 bp, 8 predicted proteins | sample 1672981 | NCBI WGS metagenome assembly OLNZ01 (sample SAMEA3136743, study PRJEB25190) | human gut metagenome | biome: human gut; feature: human-associated habitat; material: faeces | place: Austria | collected 2013
TATTGTCCTCTCATTACTGTATTTTCAGCATATGCCAGAATTCTATCTGTTTTCATTTAGAACGTGTTTGAAAAATCATTTCAACAATCTGTACTCTCTAATCTACGGATCATAGATACCAGATGTCCGGCACAATTTCGGATTTCTTCTTCTGTAAGTTTACCTTCTTTATATGCCTGGCGAATATTCTTATCATCATCCGGATTTCCAGGCATGATAATGTCATTGCCTGCTGCCACACATTTCCATGGAACGCTTCCATCTTCCGGAACTGTTGTGTTCCAGTCTGACATAATTGCTCCGTCAAATCCCCATTCTTTTCTGGCAACTGTCATGCACAGATCTTTGCTGTTCGCCGCATGAATACCGTTGATAAGATTATAGGAAGTCATAATAGAAACAGGATTTCCTTCTTTTACTGCAATTTCAAATCCGCGGAGATAGATTTCTCTGAGCGCACGTTCGGATACACAGGAGTCAACACCCATGCGGTTATCTTCCTGATTATTGCATGCAAAATGCTTGATTGTTACGCCACATCCTGACTTGCTCTGAACACCTCGGGTCACTGCTGCTGCCAGCATACCTGACAGATACGGATCTTCTGAATAGTATTCGTAATTTCTTCCACATAATGGGTTTCTGTGAATATTCATACCTGGTGCAAGCCACAGATTTACATGAAATTCTTCCATTTCTTCTGCGATTGCTTTTCCAAACTCTGTCATGAGATCTGTATCCCAGGTCTGTGCCAGTGCTGTTCCTACAGGAAAAGCTGTGCAGTACTGATAATAAGTGTCTGCATTCTCATGATGCACACCAGGTTCCAGAATTCCATTTTCCAGTGAACCAAGAACTCCCATTTCATAGATGCTGTCTGTCTCTTTATCTACCTCATACCACTGTCTGAGGCGGATTCCTGCCGGACCGTCTGCCATAACAAGAGACGGGATTCCATCCTCTTCCAAAGTACCGCAGGTTTCACCTGCTGATCCCGGTACTCGAATCCCTGCTGCACCAAGAGTACTGATATTCTCTGAAATCTTTCCATAAAGCAGAGGAATCAGCTCTTCTGTAGTTCTGTCTTCCAGAACAGAAACAAATCTTTTTTCTTCCTCTGTCAGATTTTCCTGATTTTTTCCGGCATTTTCCGATTTTGCCGGTATCATCGCAGGTTTAAAATAATATTCCGGAACCTGCGCTGTTATCAGTTTTTCCTGTCTCTGCACAGATTTTTCTTTCAATTCTTTTGTCAGATAAATCTGTTCCAGTTCTTCCTGAAGCGGACAGATTTTATCCATCTGTTCCAGTACTGTATCATCTGAAACTACCAGAACTGCTTCCAGTTTCAGTTTGTCTGAACTGTTTCCGACCAGAATGCCATATTTGCCTTTTTCCACTATCCATGTATGTGTTTCCTCATTGAAAGAAGCCAGTTGTTTCTGTGGAATCTCAACAGTAAGTGTTTGTGTTTCTCCCGGCTTCAGAATTCTGGTTTTTGCAAAACCTGCCAGTCTCTTATACTCTTTTTCCAGTTCTGTCTGCGGAAGCGTAACATAAATCTGTACCACTTCTTTACCAGCATATTCATTTCCTGTATTTGTAACCTGAACCTCTGCTCTGATCTTACTTTCTTCCATATTTATGCTACAACACTTCATCTCAAACATAGTATAAGAAAGACCAAACCCAAACGGAAACATCACCTTTTTGTCAAAGCTGTCAAAATATCTGTAACCTACATAAATACCTTCTTTGTATTTTTCCTTTTCCAGATTGCCATTCAGATACCCATACTCTTCTGAAGCCGGATAATCCTCGTATCGCCTTGCCCAGGTTGTTGTCAGTTTACCGCCCGGCACTTCTTTTCCCAGAAGTACATCAGCCAGGGCATCTCCCCCTTCCTGACCAAGCTGAGAAATATTTAAGATTCCTTTTATATTGTCTGTCTGTTCCAGAATATCTGTCAGCTCCACAGGACCACCTGCATTAAGAATAAGGATCACAGGTTTGTTCATTTCTGCAAGATAACGTAAATCTTCCTCTTCTCTCTCGCTTAAATAGTAATCTCCCTTTACTTTGCGGCGGTCTTTTCCTTCTCCTGAAATACGACTGATCACATAAATCACCACATCTGCTTCACAGATATCTTCCTCTGCCACCTTACGTCCCAGCGGCATTGCAAAAGGATTCTCTGCATAGGCATCAAAAGGATTATCTACTTTCTTAGCTTCTTCCAGAACTTTTTCTTTCCACGCCTCTCTCGCCTGCTCATAGCGATTGTGATAATCGCTGATCCAGTCTTCGCTTACAATTTTTACTCCTGCTTCTTTCAGTCCCTGATAAATAGAAATATTCTTTCTGTTGTTAACATCTCCAGAACCAATTCCACCCTTTACGGTTTTCTCTGCTCCATACCCAAGAAGTGCAGCAGCTGTATCTTTCTTTAATGGAAGGATTCCTTCATTTTTCAGCAGAACAATGCCTTCTGACGCCGCTTTTCTGGCAAGCTTTCCATGCATCAGTTCTCTCTCTGACGGCTGTTCTTCTCTAGTTCCACTGTAAATCCATTTCTTCATATAATTATACTCCTGTTTTTAATATTATAATTCTCATGAAAAGAACCTCCATAGCATTCTCTCTATGGGGGTTCTTAATTCTCATTATTCTTTTACACCACCAAGTGTTACACCTGCAATAATGTATTTGGATAAAAGCAGATATACAATAATGATTGGCACGATCGCAACAGTGATCATCATGTAAATTTTACCCATATCAAAGTTCATATAATCAGCACCACGCAGAGTTGCAATCAGGATCGGCACTGTCATTTTGCTCTTTGACTGAATGATCAGGGCAGGAACGAAGTAATTGTTCCAGGATCCTACGAAAGTAAAGATTGCCTGTACTGCTACTGCCGGTTTCATGATCGGAAGTACAATACTGTTAAAGGTTCTGAATTCTCCGGAGCCATCAATTCTTGCCGCTTCCACAAGGGATAAAGGAAGGGAAGACTGAAGGTAACTGTACATAAAGTAAAAGACTGCCGGAGATGCAATGGATGGAATGATCAGCGGAAGTAAAGAGTCATACATTCCCATCTTTGTGATCAGTCGTAAAAATCCCATTGCTGTTACCTGTGTAGGCATAACAAGAATTGCCATAATAAAGGTAAAAGCTGCTTTCTTCATTTTAAAATCATAAGCATATAGACCATAAGCTGTCAAAGAAGAAAAATATGTACAAAGTGCAGCACTGCAGGAAGATACAACAACACTGTTAAGAATACCGCGGAACATCGGGAAACTTCCGTCATTTGCCACATTCTTCAGATTCTCAAGAAAATATTTTCCGGGAAGTGCTGAAAATCCTTTCTGCAGATCCGCATGGGAACGTGTTGCATTTACAATCAGAATGTAAAAGAAAAACAGACACAGGAAGGATAAAAAGATCAGCACAAGATGAACAAAAATACTGCGCACACGACCTGATGTATTTGATTTCATAGTTTATCTCCTCCTTCTTTCTTCTTTTGCTTTTTTCTTTGCAGCTTTCTTGGAACCATCCGGGTCTGTGTCATTTGTCATCTTATATACGATCATACATAAAATACCGCTGACAATAAACAGATATACGGACAGTGCACCTGCCATACCATAGTTCTTGCTCTTTAAGTGGCTGTTCAGGAACATGATCAGAGTCATAGATGTACGGTCTGGATTTCCCTGTCCATTTGTAAGAATCTGAGGAACATCGAACATCTGAAGACCACCGATGATAGATGTGATCAGTGTATAAGCAAGGATCGGACGGATCAGCGGCAGTGTGATATAGAAAAATCTCTTGATACTGTTACAGCCATCCAGTTCAGATGCTTCAAAAATATCCATACTGATACCCATAACAGCAGCCATCAGCATAATTGTTGTATTACCAAACCACATCAGGAAGTTCATAAATCCGACCAGAGATCTGGTTCCGATTACAGAACCCAGGAAATCTATCGGTTTTTTAACCCATCCCAGAGACATCAGAATAGAGTTAATCGGTCCGTTGGTAGAGAACATGGTAAAGAACAATAATGCAAACGCAGAAGCCATGATCAGGTTAGGAAGATAAATAACAACCTTGAAAAACTGCTGTCCATGGATCTTCAGACGCGCATCTGTAAACCAGCATGCCAGAACCAGTGCGATCACGATCTGCGGTACAAATCCGATTACCCACAGAATCAGCGTATTAGTACTGTATTTGAGCATATCTGACTTCAACAGACTCAGATAGTTTGCAATTCCAATAAAATTCGGTCCGATTTCTTTAATTCCTGAACGATAATATTCATAGAAACTATAACGTACAGTATCTACCAGCGGAATCAAAGAAAAGATTAAAAAAGTTATAAAAAATGGAAGGATAAAGATGTATCCCCATTTTGCATAGCTGATGCTTTTCTTTTTTTTCATAGTTCAGCATTCCTTCCTTTACATATTAGTGCCAGACACACATCTCTTTCATGCGTGTCTGGCAAATACAAATGCATCTGTACAGGTTATTTACACCTGAAACTTTTTAACTGTCAATTCAAAAGCGTTTATTATTCAGCCCAGTTAACTTCCTGGATTTCCGGATAACGTTCTTTGATTGCTGTTTCAAAGTTTGATTTTGCTTTGTCATAGTCTACCTGACCCTGGAAGTAATCGCTGAAAGCGTTCTGGATCAGTTCTACGCAGCCCTGGTCATAAGCAGAAAGTGGTGCGATCTTGATGTTCTCTGCAACCGGTGAGAAATATGTAAATGGATTCTGTCCGCCAAGGAAGTCAGATGCGAAAGTATCATCTTTTGCAACTTCCTGCATACCACTCTTTGTATTTGTAAAGTCAGAATAATCTTTGGAAATCTTTAATAAATTGTCCTTATTTCCTGTCAGTGCAAGAATGATATCTTTTGCATGTTCCGGATTATCTGTTCCTGTTGCTGCATGGATGTAAGAACCGCCCCAATTGTATTCCTGTGGTGGATTTGTAACAGCCCATTCTCCGTCTTCTCCATCCCAGTTTGGTTTCAATGTAAAGTCAATTCCCCATGCCGGGAAGAGGAATGCAAATACTTTGGATTCAGATCCCATAGCTTTGTTCCAGTCATCATTCCACTGACCTTTTACAGTTTTGTTCAGGTATCCTGCATCCAGCCATTCTTTGGAATCTTTGATCCAGTTCATTACCTGCTGGTCTACGTTAACAGTTGTTGCACCGTCTTCTACCCATGGCTGGGAAATGCTGTTTCCATACAGTCTGAATGTATCAGCATAAGAAGCAAATGTGTAATATCCTTTTGCTTTCAGTTCTTCAGCTGTAGCTTTTGCTGTATCCCAGTCTTTCATTTTCTTGCCTACTTCTTCAGGATCGTCGGTTCCGAACACATCTTTGGCAATATCACGACGATATACAAGAAGTCCAGGGCAGCACTGCCATGTAGATCCTCTCTGTACTCCATCTGCATCAGATGCAGTTGTTTTTGTAAAGTCATACTGATCTGCAAGATCTTTGTCAGGATCAATTCCAAGATCTGTCAGAGGCATTGCCACATCCGCTGCTGCATCTGTATATTTGTATACATAATCTGTTTCTGATAAGAAGATATCTACCTTATCATCTGCTGATGCATCAGCCTGATTCATAAGAGCTTCATCAAGTTTCTGCTGATAAACACCATCCTGATTTGGATTTATGATCCAGTGAATTTCTGTTCCATCCTTTAATGTTGTTACTGTTCCGTCTTTGGATGTTTCTTTTACTTCAGGATATACTGCTTCCAGACGCTGACGGAATTCATCATTCCAGGAATAAATATTGATTACTTTTCCTTCTTCATCTGCATGTACGATTGTAGCGGTTCCGCCCATTGTACCTGCAATTACGGATGCTGTAAGTAAAACAGCTAATGCTTTCTTTTTCATTAAAAAAGCCCTCCTTTTTCTTTTTTTCTCTTTGTGAGTTTCTTGCCTCACCTGATGTATCAGATTATAGCTTAAGCTGCTTTTCAGGTATATTATAATTTCCACCAAAATGTCAGATTCATGACCTCATTGTGTTCTTTTTATATACAGACAGATTTTGTCATTTAATAAGGAAATCTTTCCTAAAATCATAATCTTTCTGTTTTTTATTAGTATTTTTGTATAAAAAGTACCATTTTTCTATAGATCAGCCAGATGAATATTCGCAATCTGATTCATTACCTGCTCATATATTTTTCTGAAATTGTGTTATTTTATGTCATGATTCTGATACTTACTTCATGTTTCTTATTTCCGAAAGATCTCATTTCCGATATAATTTCCATACAATATTTATGGAAGGAGAAAAATGTTGAAACATATTAAGTTTATTGATAATCATGGAAGCTTTTGTGTGAACAGACCGGAAAATACCAGTTATCTTTATTTTCCTCTTGCATCAGAAGCAGGTCTGAAAAGTTCCGTCACACCAGTGCTTGGAGGTGACAGCAAAATTGATCAGGATACCTTCCTGCTAGAACCGGTCAGTTCCGAAAATCTTCATAACAATCGTTCTTCCAGAAATTTCTGGATCGTAAAAGAAGGACACATTCCTTATTCAGTAACAGGTTCCTCTGCTCAGCAGGAAGCCGACCGTTTTACTGACAGGCAGGAAGACAGTGAACTAACCGCCGGATTCATGTGGCAGACTTTGAAAAGGACTTCCAGAGAACTTGGGCTCATCTCCACAGTTACTTCTTTTATCCCCAAAAGTGATAATGTGGAGATTATGTATGTGACGGTTGAAAACCAGACAGATACTGTACAGAAATTTACTGCATATGGTGCAATTCCTGTTTACGGAAGAAGTGCGGATAACATTCGTGATCATCGAAATGTCACTTCCATGCTCCATCGTATCGAGACAACAGAACATGGAATCAACGTCTGCCCCACCATGTCATTTGACGAGCGGGGACATCAGCCAAATCATAAAATCTATTATGTAAATGGCTGTTCCGGAAAGGGAGAAAATCCGATTTCCTATTATCCGACTGTAGAAGATTTTATCGGAGAAGGTGGTACCTATACACATCCACGCACAGTATATGAAGGATATAAAGGAGTTCCCGCACACAGTCTGGCAGCAGGAAAGGAAGCAATGGGTGCTTTCTGTTTCTCATCTTTCACACTGGCTCCCGGTGAAAAAACAGACTTTATTTTATTATCAGGTATTGCCGACAGTAAAGAAGAAATTGAAAATATTTTTGAAAAATACAATACTTCCGATAAAGTAAAAAATGCACTGGAAGAAACCAGAATTTACTGGAAAAAACAGGTAAACGTTGACTTCCACACACAGGATCCTGACTTTGACAGTTATATGAAATGGGTAAGTTTCCAGCCATTCCTGCGCCGTTTATTTGGCTGTTCTTTCCTTCCTCATCATGATTACGGACGTGGTGGACGCGGATGGCGTGATCTGTGGCAGGATTGTCTTTCTCTTCTGCTGATGAATCCTCAGAATGTAGGTGCCATGATTGAAAAGAATTATGGCGGCGTACGTATTGATGGTACAAATGCTACTATTATCGGAGACGGTGACGGCAATTTTATCGCTGACAGAAACGGAATCGCACGTGTATGGATGGATCATGCACTCTGGCCGCTAATCACGACCAGTCTTTATATTAATCAGACCGGAGATATAGAGATCCTTAAGAAACAGGTTCCTTATTTTAAAGATGCACAAACCATGCGCGGCACAGAAATTGATACTCTCTGGAATGACGCATATGGAAATAAACAGCGCACCGAAGACGGTCAGGTATATACCGGAAGTGTTCTGGAGCACATTCTGATCCAGCAGCTTGCCGCTTTTTATGATGTAGGTGTTCATAATATTTACCGTCTCCGCGGAGCTGACTGGAACGATGCCCTGGATATGGCAGCAGAAAATGGTGAAAGTGTTGCCTTTACCTGTGCTTATGCGGGCAATCTCCATACTCTTGCTTCCATATTACGCCTTATGGAATCTGCAGGCGAAACCAGTATCCCGCTGTCAGAGGAAATTGAAATCCTGCTGAACGACCAGACAGATATGTTTGACAGTGTATCTGAAAAGAAAAAGATTCTTACTGAATATGCCAAAAGTTGCAGGCATAACCTAAGCGGCAGAAAGAAAAACTTCTCTCTCTCCACACTTGCTGCCAACCTGATCCAGAAATCCAACTGGCTGACAGATCATATCCGTTCACAGGAATGGATTGATGGCAAAGACAGCGAAGAAGGATGGTATAACAGCTATTACGATAATCATGGAGAGGCAGTGGAAGGTTTCCACCATGAACAGGTGCGTATGATGCTCACAGGCCAGGTTTTCTCTATTATGGGAAATGTTGCCACTGATGCGCAGATCAGAAAAATCGTAAAAAGCGCAGATCATTATCTTTACAGAAAAGAAATTGGCGGTTACCGCCTGAACACAGATTTTCAGGAACTGAAGTTTGATATGGGACGTATGTTCGGTTTCGCTTATGGCGAAAAAGAAAACGGTGCTGTTTTCTCTCATATGGCAGTTATGTATGCAAATGCCTTATATCAGAGAGGCTTTGCAAAAGAAGGCTGGAAAGCATTGCGTTCTCTGTCTGATACAGCTCTCGACTTTGATACCAGCCATATTTACCCGGGAATTCCTGAATATTTCCGTTCAGACGGACGTGGCATGTATCATTATCTGACAGGTGCTGCAAGCTGGTATCTTTTTACCATGATCACAGAGGTCTTTGGTGTCCGTGGAGTTTTCGGAAACCTTCTGGTTCATCCAAAACTTCTGGCAGAACAGTTCGATGAAGCAGGAACTGCTTCTGTCTCTGTTACTTTTGCAGGAAAACAGTTCCATGTTACCTACCGAAACACAGACAGAAAAGATTATGGTTCTTATCATATCGCCGCTGCGGACTGCGACAAAACAGCAATAGAAATCGTAGAAGATTCCCATATTATGATCTCCAGAGAATTTATTAACAACCTCTCTTCTGATCTTCATGAAATTACAGTGACACTTGCCTGAAAACAATAGCTGCTCAGCCTCCATAAAAGCAGTCGACAGGCGCAGTTATAAATATTGTTCTAACAGAAAGGATTTACTATATGAAATACGGATATTTTGACAATGAAAACCGAGAATACGTGATTACTAATCCGGCAACACCTGCACCATGGGTAAACTATCTGGGTTCCCCGGAGTACGGTGCAATCATTTCCAATAATGCAGGGGGCTACAGTTTTGCAAAATCCGGTGCAAACGGACGTATCCTGCGCTATGTTTTTAATAACTTTGACCAGCCGGGACGTTACATTTACATTCGCGATGACAGATCATCAGACTTCTGGTCTGCATCCTGGCAGCCTGCAGGCAAAGATCTGGCTCAGTATAAGAGCGAATGCCGTCACGGAATCGGTTATACAAAAATTTCTGCCGACTACAGCGATATTCACTCAGAAGCCCTTTACTATGTTCCTCTTGGAAAAAGTTATGAAGTATGGGCATTATCTGTGACCAATCATTCTGATCACGAAAGGAACCTGACTCTCAGCGGATATGCAGAGTTTACCAACCACAGCAATTACGAACAGGATCAGGTTAATTTACAGTACTCTCTTTTTATTTCTCGTACACTGTTCGAAGGAAACAGAATTACTCAGCAGATTCATGGAAATCTTGATGCAATTCCTGAAAATGAGAATGTAGATGAGAAAAATGTGACAGAACGTTTCTTTGGACTTGCAGGTGCTGAGGTTTCTTCTTACTGTGGGGACAAAAATGAATTTCTCGGAAGTTACCATGGATATGGAAACCCTGAAGGTATTGTCTGTGGTGATCTTGGTGATAAGACAAGCTATAATGAAAACTCCTGTGGTGCTCTCTCCTGCAAAATAACTCTTAAAGCAGGTGAAACCAGAACAATTGCTTTTCTTCTTGGAATGAAACCGTCATCTGAAGCTGCTGAAGTAATCAGATGTTACGAAAATCCGGCTCCAACTGTAGCAGAAGAACTGGAAGCATTAAAAGCTGACTGGAACAGTAAGCTTGATAATCTTAAAGTCAGCACTCCAAGTCCGGAATTTGATACTATGATTAATACCTGGAACGCATACAACTGTTTTATGACTTTCATCTGGTCCCGTGCAGCTTCCTTCATTTACTGTGGACTCAGAAATGGATACGGATACAGAGATACTGTACAGGATATTCAGGGAATCATCCATCTGGCACCGGAAATGGCACTGGAAAAGATTCGTTTCATGCTGTCTGCGCAGGTAAATAACGGTGGCGGACTCCCTCTTGTCAAGTTTACTCACACACCTGGAAAAGAAGATACTCCGGATGATGCTTCTTATGTACAGGAAACCGGCCATCCGGCTTACCGTGCAGATGATGCATTATGGCTTTTCCCAACTGTATATAAATATATTTCAGAAACCGGAAACACTGCTTTTCTTGATGAAGTGATTCCTTTTGCCAACAAAGAAGAAGCTACTGTATACGAGCATCTGAAACGTGCAGTTGCCTTCTCCCTTGATCACCTTGGACCTCACGGAATGCCCGCCGGACTTTATGCAGACTGGAATGACTGTCTCCGTCTGGGTGCAAACGGAGAATCTTCTTTTGTTGCTTTACAGTTCTATTATGCAATGACAATCCTGAAAATCTTTGCCGAATATAAAAAAGATACAGAATATGTACAGTATCTTGAAGAAACTCAGAAAGCATTTGGCGAAAAAGTTCAGGAACTGTGCTGGGATAACGACCGCTTCGTACGTGGTTATACAGAATCAGGAGAAAGAATCGGTGAAGCTGCTGCTCCTGAAGCAAATATGTGGCTGAATCCTCAGAGCTGGGCAGTTATCAGTGGTCTTGCTACCCCGGAACAGGGAGACGCAGCACTAAATAATGTATATGAACGTCTGAATACGGAATATGGCGCAATCCTTATGGATCCTCCTTACCATGCACATGCTTTCGATGGTGCACTGGCAGTTATCTATAATCAGGGTACCAAAGAAAACTCCGGTATTTTCTCCCAATCCCAGGGCTGGCTGATTCTTGCTGAAGCACTCCGCGGTCATGGAGAACGTGCTTTTACCTATTTTATGGAAAATTCTCCTGCTGCGCAGAATGACTGTGCCGAAATCCGTCGTCTTGAGCCATACTGCTATGGTCAGTTCACAGAGGGAAAAGCAAGCAAACACTTTGGACGCTCTCATGTTCACTGGCTGACAGGAACTGCTTCTACTGTAATGGTAGGATGTGTGGAAGGTATCCTCGGGCTTCGCCCTGATCTTGAAGGACTTCGACTGTCTCCTTCTGTGCCAAAAAGCTGGAAACACTTTGAGATTGAGAAAGTTTTCCGTGGAAAACAGCTTCATATCTCTGTAGAAAATCCAAACGAAAAAGAATCTGGCTGCTGCAGTCTGGTTCTTAACGGACAGAAATTAGCAGATAATTATATTCCTGAAAAACTTCTTCAGGATAAGAACGAAGTCATATTAACTCTTTAATCTCCCGATATTACCAGATGAAAATAAGCGGCCGACTTACAGAAAATTTATATTCCCTGTAAGCTAGCCGCCTGTTTTACTTATCTTAATATTTTGATTAATCCTGTTCTTTTTTCAGTTCCGACTCTGATGCGACACAAAGTTCTTTTTCTATATCCCAGTGTATCATATAATGTTCATCCCTGTATTTGCCCGGTGTCATTCCCGTAACTTCCCTAAACTGCTGGATGAAATGACTCTGGGAAGAAAAGGAAAGACGGTTTGCAATCTCAATGATCGGATAATCACTGTACTGCAAAAGATTTTTCGCCATTTCTATCTTCTGTCTGCGGATATAGGCACTGACCGATATTCCTGTTTCTTTTTTAAATAATCTGGAGAGATAGCTCGCAGATACTCCAAGTGAATCTGCAAGATCTTCTATTGTAATTCGTTCTTTGATATGAGAATAAATGTATTCTTTACTTGCGTTGATATGTTTAGAATAAGTGTTGTCTCTGAAATATCTGCGCATTTTTTCAGTATAATCCATCACCATCTCATCATGAAGGCTCTGAACCTCTTCTACTGTATGAATGCCATCCAGCTTTTGAATATAAAAATCACTCAAGCGAAATGCCTGTTCCATCTCCATTCCATTTTGTTTACAGAGTCTGGTTATCATTGCGGTAGTGATAACAAAATGATATTTCATATTTGTGACCGCATTCTTTGACAGTACTCCCACACCATCACACTCTGTAAATCTCTGCCGTTCACAATTCTTCTTAACAGTTTTTATATCTCCACTTGCAACTGCACGATAGAACAATAATTCCTCTGTCGGTTCTCTGTGCTTAATTTCATCAAACTCATCTTCTGCCTCAAAAAGAAGCCATTCGTTCTGATAACTCATATGTCTCTCCTACGCCAATGCCAGCAATTCTTTTCCTTCTTTCAGTCTCTCATAAAACTGTATGTAGAAATCCTGATTTTGATCATATGGTTTGAGATAGAATCTGTTCACCACAAAGAGGTTCAGATTTCTGATCAGATCTGGATCCTCAGCATTGTACAGTACTTCCTGCACATCCAGCAGAAAATAATGCCAGTCATTGACAAATTTCTCATAATTTTTCAGATCCGGTGTGTCGATCCATTTTTTTACCTTGATTTTACTTCTGTTTGTTTTGGGACATTCATGGATCTGAAGAATATATTTAAAACTGCCATTCTCGTAGAATCTTCCCAGCGGGAATAATCTGCAGAATCCCGGCCGAATAGAGTGGATGTGACAGCGTCCTTCACTGTTAAGGAATATACACTGTTCCTTCACTCCTGTCATCCGAAGATGCGGAAGGATATTTCCATCTGTCACTCCCAGTTCCAGATATTCCTGTAAAAGCTGCTCTGCTGATTTCTGTAATCCTGCCGACAATCTGTATACATCATATGGATCCAGGAGCACAGAATCTCCCATTCCCTGACAACAGTCACAGCAGCCTTCACAGTCATGGCAGTCTGCCTTTACCATATCATTAGAATCATATAATTTACCATCCGAAATCTCTTCCAGTGTCTGTTCTCTGCGCATATGCTATGCTTTTTCCTTTCTCTCAAAAAGCCTCTAATCCTGTAACACCCCAGTCTGAAGCAAGATCTTTCATACCTTCCAAAACTTCCTCCCTTGAATATCCGTTATCATCCAGGAAATCTCCATCCATATCATTCAGATACAGATAAA
>OLNZ01001954.1_pt1 | contig 13269 bp, 12 predicted proteins | sample 1672981 | NCBI WGS metagenome assembly OLNZ01 (sample SAMEA3136743, study PRJEB25190) | human gut metagenome | biome: human gut; feature: human-associated habitat; material: faeces | place: Austria | collected 2013
TCTGTTGCTTGGTACGTTTTCTATATTAACACATGATGTCATATTTTGTCAACACATTTTTTAAAATTTTTTATATTTTTTGTTTTTTAAACTGTTTTTACATTTTTATTGTTATAAAAACAAAAAATAGAAAACCTCATAAAATACACATTCACAGTCTATTTTACATTGTTTTCTATTTCGTTTACTATTTGTTTTCTTTTGATGGTTTATTCCAAGATATATAATCACATGATTTAGGATTATTTTCACATATATAATATTTTCTTTTACTTTTGGCTTTTCTAACTTGAATAGTACCACCACATTTTGGGCATTTTTCTTCTATTGTTTCAATAATTGGTTTTGTATTTTTACATTCTGGATATCCAGGACATGCCAAGAATTTTCCAAATCTCCCATATTTATATACCATCATTCTTCCACATTTGTCACAAGGAATATCAGAAACTTCATCTACTAGTTCTACATGTTCTAGTTCTTTTTCAACTCTTTCTACATTTTCTTCAAAAGGGCCATAAAATTCTCCTATCATTTTTTTCCAATCTTCTTGCCCTTCTGCTATATTATCAAATTCTGTTTCTACTTTCGCAGTAAATTCAACATTTATTACATCTGCAAAATTTTCGCACAATAGTTTGTTTACTATTTTTCCTAATTCTGTTGGTACCAATTGTTTTTGTTCTTTTTCTATATATCTTCTTTCTAATATAGTAGTAATTGTAGGAGAATATGTACTTGGTCTTCCTATTCCTTTTTCTTCTAATGTTTTTACCAAACTTGCTTCTGTATATCTTGCTGGTGGTTCTGTAAAGCTTTGTTTTGGTTCTATTTTTTCTAATTTAACAATTTCATTTGGTATAAGTTCTGGCAACATTCCCGCTTCTTTTTCTTCTTTTTCATCAGTTCCTTCTACATATAATGTCATAAATCCTCTAAATTTTAAGTTTTGCCCATTTGCTTTAAATGTATAATCATTTGCATTTATTGTTACAGACATTGTATCATATATAGCAGATACCATTTGACTAGCCATAAATCTATTATATATCAATTTATATAATTTATATTGATCCTTTGTCAAAGAGTCTTTTATTTTTTCTGGTTCTAGTTCTGCATATGTTGGTCTGATACCCTCATGTGCATCTTGTGCTTCTTTATTAGTCTTATAATATCTATTTTCATAATAATCTTTTCCATATGTTTCAGTAATATATGTTTTTGCAGTTGCTCTTGCCTCTTCTGAAATTCTTGTCGAATCTGTTCTCATATATGTTATAAGTCCAACAGTTCCTTTGTCTTGAATTTTTACTCCCTCATACAATCCCTGTGCAACAGACATTGTCTTTTTTATCGAAAAGCCTATTTTTCTTGATGCCTCTTGTTGCATTGTACTAGTTGTAAATGGTGGTGCCGGTGTTCTCTTCTTTTCACTTTTCTTAACATCTTCAACAATATATGTAGCTTTTTTTATTGCAAATAATATTTTATCAACTTCTTCCTTAGAATGTATTTCTTGCTTTTTACCTGCTTTTCCATAAAATTTTGCTTCAAACTTTTTATTTGTTTTTTCATCAAGAAGTTCTGCATAAATATTCCAATATTCTTCTGGAATAAATTTTTCAATTTCTTCTTCTCTATCAACTATAAGTTTAACTGCAACTGATTGTACTCTTCCTGCAGATAAACCTCTTCTTACTTTTTTCCATAAAACTGGACTTATTTTATATCCAACAATTCTATCTAATACTCTTCTTGCTTGTTGAGCATCTACTAAATTAATATCTATATCTCTTGGCTCTTTTATAGCTTTTTGAACTGCTGTCTTAGTTATTTCATTAAATGTTACTCTTGTTACTTTTTTTTCATCTACATTTAATATATTAGATAAATGCCATGCAATTGCTTCTCCTTCACGGTCAGGGTCAGTTGCTAAATATACTTTTTTTGCATTTTTAGCATCTGTTTTTAATTCTTTTATTAAGTTGCCTTTTCCCCTTATATTTATATATTCTGGTTCAAAGTTATTTTCTATGTTTATTCCTAATTTTGATTTTGGTAAGTCGCGAATATGTCCCATTGATGCTACAACTTTTGTATTTCCACCCAAGAACTTTTTTATTGTATTAGCTTTAGCTGGTGATTCTACTATTATTAGTTTATCTGTCATATTCTTTTCTCCCTTCTCTTTTTATTACTTTTGGTATTGTAACTTATTTTTTTTTTTTTGGCAATACCTTTAATTTATTTTATACATATTTAAAATGGTATAGGAAATCCTATACCATTAACATATCATATTTATTTTTTCTTCTAATTCTATTAGAACATCTTCTAATCCTATAGGTGTTACTTCATTTTCTTTTAGTTGATACAAGATTTTATCAACTTCTTTTTCGCTATTTGTAATATTTTCTATTTTCCTTTGTTCAACTCCAATTTTTTCTTTATATTCTGTTTTTATTACTTGTATTCCAAATATTAATTTTTGTCTAGATGGTATTTCATTTGTTATTTTATAGTATTCTACTTTTATTGGATACTCTATTCCTGCCTCTCTTAATTCGTCACGATTAATAAATATACTTCCAAAAAAGTTTTTCAATGTTATTCCCCCTTTTTCATGTGTGCACTTAATATTATTATTTCGAAATTATGTTATTTACTATATTACTCTATTTTTGAAAATTCAAGTGATTTCTGTCACTTTTTTTATTTTTTTCTTTTAATAATCGACAAGATTTGGCATAAATTTCTTTTTTCCTATGTTATAATTAATTTATATTACATAATATGAACGTTCATTTCTTTCCTTATATATTTTTTATTTCTTATTATATTAGTATTTTATATTTTTCTCATTTACTAATATTTTTGGAGAAAGGTACATTTTTATTGTACCTTTTTATTAATCTATTTTAATCGATTTAATTCCAAATGTCCCATATATAGGATCTTCGAACAGTGGAAGTATAGGAGGATAAATTGTAAAGATTAAGAAACATAACAATATTATTATCGAAGTTATTATTGATAATGCTTCTAATTTACACATTTCTTTTTGCTTTAGCATTTTGTATACTATATATTCACCCAAAAGAATTCCTATTATAAATGAAGCAATATCTAATAAAAAGAAACTTCTTCCTATAATTCCTGTATATGTATAAAAAAATACTACCACAAAAATCAAAGCAAAAACAATTCCATACATTTGAGCATACCAATAATTACATAATTTTCTTCCTATTTTAAAATACCCAATTATAGAAATAAAAAACATTGGATAAAATAATAATTTTAAATGTTCCCAAACACTTTCATTTATAGTGCTAAATAAGCCTACTATTACATTATAGTTAAACCATTCATATGTAAAATGCAATATAGTTCCTAATATTAAACAAAATATACTAGCAAATATTTGCCATTTTTTTATATTCATATTTTACCTCCACATATTTTTACTAAATATATGCTTTAATTTCTTTTTTATCACTTAATCTTTTTACTATTAAAAACTATAAAATACTATTTTATTTTACTATAACATATCTTAGTTTTATATCTATAATAATAAATATGAATTTTAATAAATATTCTTATTTTATTATTTTTCATAGCATTATTATATATTAGATGTTAATTGGCATTCGATGACATCGACAAATCATCTATTTCTTTTTGAAATAAATAAAAATCCAATTAACACTAATATATTATGCCTAAATTACACAAATTCAATTCAAGAGCTGCAAATTTATATGTAGCTTTCTTTTTTTATGGAATATTTTTATAATATTTGCATATAATATACAAATATTAAATTTATTTTTTCAAAGTATTGACAAAACATTATTTAGTGTTATATAATTAGTTTGTTATTACATCGCGGGGTGGAGCAGTTGGCAGCTCGTTGGGCTCATAACCCAAAGGTCGATAGTTCGAGTCTATCCCCCGCAACCATAATATAAACTCAATAATCTGAGAGATTATTGAGTTTTTTATCTCTAGAAATGAATAAATTTTCCCAAAAAAGATATCAAAATAAGATACCTTTTTTTGTTTTCCTGTATTATTTCTAATAAAACTTTAAAATATCTTTTTTATTCTCTTGCATTATCACCTAAATGGTATTATAATATTTACATAAAAAACTTTGAAAGGAGTTACTACTATGAAAAACATCTCTTTATCTCAAGAAGTAAAAACTATTGTGCGGGGGATGGTTTCAAATGCCGCAAAGTTTAAACTTGAGGTGCTTACAACATTTCTGCTTTTTGACTCTATGATGTCTCAAAAACAATTTTCCAGTTTAATCGCAAAATACTCAAGTTGTAATCTAGAAGGAATTATTAACCTAATCGAAAACATTTACAAAAACAATCCTTTTGGATTTAACGAAAAAGAAGTTGAAACAATAGAAGAAAGAGATTATTTTATTAGTGTTCTTAAGGATTCTGATATTGATAATCCTCAAAATTTCATTTTCTCTCAATGGATTGCTAATGTCTTTTTCTTTGCTTATATCCTTGTAGAAAGTGATGAGGAGCAAGAATTGACTCTTTCTCATTTGACTTTAGCACTTTTCAACAATCTAAATGATCAAATGCTTTCTTTCTTCACAGATATCGGAACAAACATTGAGCAATTAATTTCGCAAGTAGAGTATCTATCTCTTTTAGATTCTTGCATTGAAGACGATTCTGCTTTAGTTATTCCTGATTCTATCTCTGGCTGTGTAACTATTCTAAATGATAATTTTAAAAATCAGAAGAGTAGTGCTATATTGGGGCGTGATAAAGAGTGCAAGAAAATTTGGAAAACTATAATGAAAAAGACCAAACGTAATGTGATTCTTGTCGGAAAACCCGGCGTTGGCAAATCTTCTGTTGTTTATAAGATGGCCTGTGACATTGTAAACGGCAATTGTCCTAGCATATTCAAAAGCTTCATTATTTTGTCCCTGAGTGTAAGTAATCTCATATCTGGTACAACATACAGAGGTCAAGCAGAACAGCGTTATCAAGATTTGATTTCTTTAATTGAAAAACATGATAATATCATTCTTTTCATTGATGAAATTCACATGATCGTCGGCGCTGGTGCATGTTCTAATGACGAATCTCTTGATTTCTCTAATGCTCTAAAACCTCTTCTTGCAGGGGATAAATCTATTGTTATTGGAGCAACTACTGAAGAAGAGTATCAAAAAGCTTTTTCCAAAGAAGGTGCTTTAAAACGTAGATTCCGTACCATTGAAATCAAGGAACCCAAAGCAGAAGAAGTTTATCCTATGTTAAAAGAATCTGTTAAACGTCTAGAACAATTCCATGATGTAAAAATTTCAAGAAAAATGATTGATAAAATTATTTTTTATTCTTCTTGCTTTGATTACACCACTTGTAATCCTGATAGAACAATTAGTCTTGTTGACTTGTCTATGGTTTCGGCGAAATTAACTCATCAAAAGTATGTCACTCAATCTGCTATCCTTGAAAACTTTGAAGCTAACTTTGAAGCATACAATAAAATGCCTTCTGATGTCATTAGTGCTACTGCTTACCATGAAGTTGGACATTATATTGTTAGTCGCTTCTCCAAAAAATTAATTGATTTTGATGTATTAGCAATTACAATTATCCCAACTGAAAATTATTTAGGTCAAAACGTTTTGGATCCAACAGATATTACTCCTTGTCCAGACATGGATTACTATTCTGATCTAATTGGTATGTATCTTGCTGGTAGAATTTCCGAAACAATTTTTTCAAACACAAGATATAATGCTGGAGCAAGTTCTGATCTGGATGTTGCAACCAAATATGCATATGATATGGTAACAAAATATGGTATGCGTTCTGATGTAGGAACAAATCGTGTTTTTCTTAATACAGAACAATACCATATGCAAACTTCAACAATTACTAATAAAGTTAATGCTGAAATTGACAAGATCATAAAAAATGCATATGATAAGGCCTTAAATCTCTTAAAAGAACACTCCAAATTAGTCCACGTTTTGGTTGAAAAACTACTTGAAAATGGCATGTTGAGCAAACTTGAATTAGAGGAAATTATTAAATCTGTTGAAGGTTCTGGTGAATAATATGTAGTAAAACTCTTTGGCAGGGACTTTGTCCCTGCCTTTCTTTTGTTATACATATATGTACTTTTTTATTTCTTCATATTTATTCTCTCCTATTCCATTAACACTTTTTAATTCCTCTATTGACTTAAATTTTCCGTTTTCTTTTCTGTAATTTATAATTTTTAATGCTAGTGATGGACCTATTCCCGGTAAAGTTTCTAATTCTGTTTGTGTTGCTGTATTAATATTTACATTAGATACTTTGAAGGCAGATTCGCTTTTTGTATCTACTGTTGTTGCTTTTTTTATATTACTATCATTTTTTTCATCTCCAGAACTCATTGTTATATATTCAAAATTAGGATTATTTTTTAATTCTATACTACTTGGAATATTTACTTTCATTCCATCTTGTAACATATATACTAAATTGACTTTCATAATATCAGCCTTTTGTGTGATCCCACCTGCATAATCAATTGCATCAACTATTCTGCTTCCAATAGGTAAAACAACTATTCCAGGATTATTCACTTCCCCTGTTATATAAACATATATCTTTTCATTATCATTTATAATTTCATTTTCGAAATCTTCTACATTTTCTGTACCTTCTTCTATTTTTTCTTCTACATCATCAATAACTTCATCTTTTAGTATATTTTTTTCTTCAAAATTTTCTTCTTCGTCTTTCTTAAATATGTCATCTGCTTCTTCAATTATTTCTATCTCATTATTATTATCCACCATCATTTCCTCTATAATTATATATGAGGTAACTAATATTACTATTATACATACTATTATAAAAAACTTATTTTTTATAATCTTTAATAATTTATCTTTTATATTCATAAAAATCAATCCTTTCTTAATTTTTTCAAATTTATATTAATATCCTTGAATTTAATCTTAAAATACGTTATTATATTGATACAAGAAAGGATGTTAATACATATGAAAAAACGTTTTTTTATAATTATATTATTAATTGTAACTTTATTTAATTTATATACTACTTTATCTTTTGCAGATGATACTGTACCAGATTCTGATTTTCAAATTTATTCGGCTGGTTCAGTTTTAATGGATGCATCAACAGGAAAAGTTTTACTTCAAAAAGATATGAATCTTCAATTATATCCAGCTAGTACAACAAAAATTTTAACAGCTATAATTGCAATTGAAAAATTAGATTTAACTTCAAAATTAACAGCAAGTCGTTCTGCAATAATGGCAATTCCTTCAGGATATTCAAATGCTGGAATAAAAGTTGGAGAATCTTTAAGTGTAAATGATTTATTAGAAATGTTCTTAATACACTCTGCAAACGAAGTTGGATATATTTTTGCAGAAGAAATATCTGGTAATATTGAAAATTTTGCAAATTTAATGAATCAAAAAGCATTAGAACTTGGTTGCACAAATACACATTTTACTAATCCTAGTGGAATTCATGACGTTAATCATTATTCAACAGCTTATGATATGGCTCTTATAGCTAAATATTGCATGAGAAATGAAACATTTAGAAATATAGTTAACAAAAAAAGTTGTAAATTTTCAGCAACAGATTTATATCCTGAAGAACGATATTTTAAAAATACAAATAGTTTATTAGATTCATCTAATAGATATTATTATGAATATGCTATAGGAATAAAAACTGGTTTTACTACACAAGCTAAAAATTGTTTAATTGCTGGTGCCAAAAAAGATGGAATCGAATTAATTGCTGTTATGTTAGGCGCTGAAGCTACTGAAAACGGTCAAAGTGGACGATATGTAGATGCAAAAAATCTTTTTAATTTTGGTTTTGAAAATTATGAAATCAAAAAATTTTTAAATGAAGGAACAAAAGTTGCTGAAATAAAAGTAAAAAATGCTACCAAAGATACTCAAACATTAAATTTAATTGCAAATGCTTCTCTTTCTACTACATTTCAATCAAATTTTGATACCACAAGCCTAATTCCTTCTATAGAAATAAAAGAAAATATTTCTGCTCCAATTGCAAAAGATGCTATTCTAGGAAAAATTTCTTATAACATTGATGGTATAATTTACGAAGCTGATTTAATAGCTGAAAATGATGTTATAAAATCGAATTTTATAGAAACACTTCTTCAAATTTTATTAGCAATAATTGTTCTAATATTAATAGCTGAATTTTTCTCACATAAACGAAAAAAACAAAAGAATAATAAAAAAAATTTAAGAAAAAATAGTTCTGTATATAAATTTAATCTTGAATAAAATTAATTTGATATAAATTATGGAGGGAGATTTTCCCTCCACTTTTATTTATAATCTTTTCCAATTATAATTGTAACATCTGTATTATTAGAAGCTGTTGCACTTGAAGATAAAACACCAACTCCTAATAATTCTTGTATTTGTTCTATATATTTTCCATCAACATCTGTATTATTGATTATTGTCGTTTTAGATATAACTTCAACATCATTTGTTTTTACATTATATCCTTTTTCTTTTAATAGTTTTTGAACTTTGTTTAATTTATTTTTTGAACCAGAAGCATTTAACACTTCTATCTTTATTTCATTAGTTTCACTTGTTGGAATATCAATAACTTGTCCATTGTTATCTGTATTAGAAGTTTCTTCTTCATTTTCTTCATTTTCGAAATACAATGATTCAACTAATTTCTTTGCTTCTGTTTTATTTGTTAATATAAACCAATATGGTGCATATAAATTTCCACTCTGTGTTGGTCCTACTGAAGTACCTGGTAATACAACACTCTTTAAATTTTCTACATTAAAATTAATTGCATATGGTACATATGATTTTATATTTGATATTGAAATATTAGTTTCTACATATTCATATATAATATCTATTATATCTTTTATTTTAAATATATTTTTAGCCTGTAAAGTTTGCTTTGCTGTTGCCATTATGAAATTTCTTTGTGTTTTCATTCTTCCAATATCATCAGAACCATATTCTGCAGGATAGCCCGTCCCATCATCATTTTTTCTAAATCTCAATAGCTGTTCTGCATGATTTCCATCAAGAACTTGTAATCCTTTACTTAATTCTATACTTAATCCTTGTGTATCATCATGATAATTCATATTTATTGGAACATCAAATTCAACTCCACCTATTACATCAACTAGTTTTATTAATGCTTCATTATCAACAACCATATAATATTTTAAATCAAGGCCTGTCAATTCATTTACTTTTGCAAGTATTCTATCAATCCCTTTTGTATATAATGCATTTATTTTTTCATTTGGTGTTCCTTGAGAATGATCTTTCCCTGTATATGTATCTCTTGGTATAGATAATAATGATGCTGTTTGATCTTTTGGATTATATGTTGCAACCATTATTGTATCTGTAATTTTTCCGCCCAAGTCAGTACTTACACCTAATAACAAAAACTGTATTGGCTCTAATTCTTCTAGCGTTTCTCTATCATTTCCAACCAAAGTTGCTAATAATCCTTGAACTCCTCCTCCATTAACATGTGTTTTATACCCAAAGATTCCTAAACATATTATTAATAATATAATTATCAAAAATAATATTTTTTTTACTACTTTTGACTTCTTTTTCTTCTTTTTCAAATAAATCCTCTCCTATATATTTTTTTCCAAATATACTATAGCAGAATAATATTTTTATTTCAATATTTATACAAATAATTAATAAAATATTCACAAACATTTCACATTTTAATGCCTATTTTTTAAATATAAAATTTAATAGAACATTATTATTATAAAATATTTTTGTAATATATGTTTCTGATATAACATTTGAAATTGTTGTATTTCCTGTTATATATGTTATTGCAAATATTATTGCTAATATTATATATATAATTATAAGTGCTTTTAAAATTCCATATATAATGCCTCCAGCTTTATTAAACTGTTTTAATATTGGTAAGCTCATTATCAAATCTGCTATTATTGTTAATAAAATTGCTAATATTCTAACAACTACAAAAATTCCTAAAAATGCACATACATTAATGATTTTAGTAGAAACAACTTCTGATGCCTCAATTACAATCTCATTTTTTGTTTTATTTACAGCATCATCAACGTATGATTGCATATATTGCATCATTCCTTTATCTGATGTATCATTTTCATTACTCTCTGTTGTAAGAGTATTTATTATTGATTCTTTAATCTTTTCATCTATTTCTGTATTTTTTATAATTATATTCGTAACTGGTTTATATAATATCATCGCAAGAATTAAAGATACTATTACTGCCACTAATCCAACCGCTAATTTTACTAAACCTTTTTTATAACATATAATCACATTTAATAATATTATTACTATTAATATTACATCTAAAACTATTCCCATTCTTCTCTCCTTACTTTTATTAAAAATTTATTATTGCAATATTATCACTATATACTATTGCTACTAAATTATCTGTCATAACTACATTATTAATTTCTGAATTAGATTTATATCTTTTTATTAAAATCCCATTAGTATTTACAATATGTAGTTCTGTTCCAAAGTTTATTGCAATCTTATTTTCTGATGTTGTTAAAGCCTTTGCAACATTACTTGTAATGTACTGTTTCTTTTTATTATTGTTAGGATTTACTATATCCAAATATGTATCTGATGTATATTCACCTGATGATGTTTCTTCAATTAAAACAATTCTATTGTTTAAATTTATTGTTGTAAATGCTAATTTTTTTTCATCATATTTTACAAATTCTTTGTTTTCATTTTCATAAAATATATCTATAGAATCATTATACATACAAATAAGTCTATTATTTTCCTGATATTTTATTTTCATTATTAATTTTCCAGTTGTTGCTTCATATTTATTTATAAATGCTTCATCTGGATTTGTCTGCGCCAAATCCATTGATACAATTTGTACACTAGATTTTATTATTATTCCTGATAAATCTACTTCAGCTATAGCTAGATATTTACTATCTTGCGAAATACTAACATCTACTACTCTCGCTGTTCTTAAATTTGTTTTAAATATTTCTTTTCCATTTCTATCAAATACATCAACTACAGATTTATAACTTGTATTTGATATTACAACAGATAAATAACCATTTCTGTTAACACTTATTTGTGTAATATTTCCTTCAATATTATTTTCATACATTTTCTCTTTTCCTGAAATTAGACAAATTTTTTGTCCATTTTTTTCACAAACAGCCAAATATCTTCCTGCAGCAGAGAATTCGGCATTAGTAATATCTATTTCTATAGCTCCTTCTTTTGAACCAATTCTATTATAAAATTCTAATGTCTTTTTTCTTAATATACAAATATATTTATCATAAGCAAAAACTTGAACATTTTCATCTTTGTTTATAGTTATACTTTTTACTTTAGATTGCGCTACTTCCTTATTTATTATTTTTTCATCACACAATTTTCGAAAATTTACATTGTAAAAATATACACATGTTAATACAATTGTTGTAATAATAATTAATATAAATATTAATAATATTGTAAATTTTATTACTCTATTTCTTCGTCGATTCTGAAGCTCATTTGCTAAAAAATCTTTCATTTTACTTTTGTTTCCTTTCACCTATAATATTCTTTAGTTTATCACAATTTATATAGATTTTACAATATAATTATTAAATTTTATTTAACTTATACTTTTAATATTTAATTTATAAAAAATATAATAACACTATGTTAAGTTGATATAAATTAAAGATAAAAGGCAATAATATAATACTAATAGATTAATTATAAAATTACATGGATATAAATTGAAAAAGTTAATAAAGAATATACAAAGAGTTATTGCATAACTCTTTACAAGTTAGAAAAAAAGATTTATAGTTATCTTATAGAAAGTAATTTTATATTAATGTATAGGAAATAAATTTGTAATAAAGTGTAGATATAATTAATTGGTATTAAGAGATAAATATGAGAGGATAGTTAGAATGGAAAAATTTATGTTATCAGAAGAGGGTTATGAATATTTAACTAAAGGAATAGCTATAGGTGTTGGAATAGGAATTTTTGCGGGAGCCTTTTTAGGAAATATAATTTTTACATTTGCTGCCGGAGGAGTAATTGGAATGATAAGTGGTTTAATATATTCTACTTATAAAAAGTTTAAAAAGAAATAATATAGAAGCTTATTTTGCTTTATTCTATAGATAAGGAGTCTTATGAACAGTTATTTTCATAAGGCGCCTATTTTTATATATAAACAAGAATGAAAATTTATGTATCTTATATATTCTCTATTTGCCAATCTATAGGGGGTTTGCCTATAGACATAAGGAAATCATTAGTTTTTGAGAATGGTCGGCTACCAAAGAATCCTCTAAAGGCTGATAATGGACTAGGATGAGTAGATGTTAATATCAGATGCTTATTATTAGTTATTAGGGACTTTGAATTGCATTATTACCCCATAAGATAAAAACAACAGGGTCATTTTTTTCATTTATCAATTGTATTATCTTGTCTGTCAGTTGTTCCCAGCCTTTATTTTTATGAGAATTTGCTGCACCATCTCTTACAGTAAGAACAGTATTAAGAAGTAAAACACCTTGATCAGCCCATTTTTTTAAATATCCATTGTTAGGAATATAGCAACCTAAATCGTTATTTAATTCTTTATATATATTATTTAAAGAAGGAGGAATGGCAACAGTAGGATTTACCGAGAAACTTAATCCATGAGCCTGATTCATTCCATGGTAAGGATCCTGGCCTAATATTACTACTTTAATATTTTCATATGGTGTGAAATTTAAAGCATTAAATATATTTTCCTTATCAGGATGAATAATATGATGCTTATATTCATCATTGAGAAAATTCCTTAGGTTGGAGAAATAATCTTTTTTAAATTCGTCTTTCAATAAATAATACCAGTCTTTTGCTAATACATTAGTCATTAAATCACCTCTTAATTTTAGTTTATACAATATGAATTATAAGTATTAATAATAAAAATGCCAATAATTTCATAAAAATAGTCAAAAACGTTACCTTGCATATCTTATATAGATAAATTAAGAAAAATAGAGAAAAATAGTATAAATTAAGATTAATATGCTTAAATTAATAATAAAAGATAGAAAAATGAAGAATAATAATGTTAAGATATAACACGTCGCAGAGATAAAACATAGATAAATATCTAGCAA
>OLNZ01001956.1_pt1 | contig 13242 bp, 11 predicted proteins | sample 1672981 | NCBI WGS metagenome assembly OLNZ01 (sample SAMEA3136743, study PRJEB25190) | human gut metagenome | biome: human gut; feature: human-associated habitat; material: faeces | place: Austria | collected 2013
TCGAAAAAATCATATCATTCTGGGCTTCGGGAACGAAGCCCAGTTTTTGTATTCCATTGCCAAATCCCCGACCAAATAATCCACCGCTTCCGATTGCATACAGTGCCTGTATGGTCTGGAAGCCTTTTTCATATTTTTCAGGATTCCGCCAGATAGCCAGACGTTCCAGACGGTAGCTTTCTGCAGCAAGAAAGATTCCGATAAATCCCACCCCTGCACAGGCAGGCCCCACGAATTGTATGTAACCGGGACTGGAAGAGAAAACAAGAATAACACCGATTCCCAGTATAATAATAGCAGTACTCAGGTTGTTGGAACCCACCAGTCCTGCGACAGGCAGCAGAGAAAGCATAGTACGACAGAGAAACCAGAAACTTCTTGGTCTTTTTCGGCTTTTTTCTATCTGCCATACAAGAAAAAGGATAACAGCCACTTTGGCAAATTCCGACGGCTGGAAAGAAAGAGGTCCCAGTGACAGCCACCGTTTGCTTCCATTGATTTCCTGTCCCACCAGAAGAACTGCTGTAGAGAGTATCAAAGACAGAAGATAAACCACAGGAGCCAGCCGGATAAAAATATGATAGTCAACAGAAGAAACAGCATACATGGCACCAAGTCCAAGGGCTGTGGCAAAAAGCTGTTTTTTAAAGTAATAGGCAGAGTCGTGAAAACGTACTCTGCCATTATATTCACTGGCACTGAAAAGAACCAGAAGTCCCATAAACACCAGAAGAAGGACCAGGATTAGAAGGATGGAATCTACAGGAGATTTTTTGACGGAAGAAGATTTCTGCATGAGATACTCCGAAGATAAGCCTTGTTTTATTATATGAAAACTCCAGACCTTTATACGACCAGATTATAGACAGATAAAAAAGAAACTCCGTATCAGCAAAGCTGTACAGAGTTTCTTAAAATAGAAAATGTAAAATGGCCTATGAACATGTGTGTTATTTACAGAAGACCGCCGATAGATAAGAATAACGGTGCGAATACCAGTGAGACGATGGTCATCAGTTTGATAAGGATATTAATAGCCGGACCAGAAGTATCTTTGAAAGGATCTCCTACCGTATCGCCAACTACAGCAGCTTTGTGCGCTTCGCTGCCTTTGCCCCCATGATGACCGGTTTCAATATATTTTTTTGCATTATCCCATGCACCACCGGCATTGGACATAAAGATCGCCATCAGTACACCAGTTACCAGAGCTCCGGAAAGAAGTCCGCCAAGGGCTTCCACACCAAGAATAACACCTACGATCACCGGAACAACAACAGCCATGATACCTGGGAGCATCATTTCGTGAAGTGCGGCAGTTGTGGAAATAGATACGCAGGATTTGTAATCCGGTTTGGCAGTACCTTTCATGATCTCCGGTTTCTCCCGGAACTGACGTCTTACTTCTTCGATCATCTTGTATGCTGCTTTGGAAACAGATTCCATGGTAAATGCTGAGAAAAGAAAAGTCAGCATACCACCGATAAAGATACCGATGATCACACGATAGTCAAGGATATTGATGGAATCCAGTTTTACTGCATTTGCATAGGATACAAACAGTGCAAGAGCTGTCAGGGCAGCAGAACCAATGGCAAAGCCTTTTCCCATGGCAGCAGTTGTATTTCCTACAGAGTCAAGTTTATCTGTGATCTCACGAACAGATTCGTCCAGTCCGGACATTTCTGCAATACCACCGGCATTGTCTGCAATAGGACCATAGGCATCTACTGCAACAGTAATACCTGTAGTGGAAAGCATACCGACAGCAGCCAGTGCAATTCCGTATAATCCGTCTACTCTGTATGCAATGAAGATACCGACACAGATTAGAAGCAGCGGGATGGCAGTAGATTTCATACCAACAGCAATACCACTGATGATGGTTGTGGCAGCACCTGTTTCAGACTGTTCACCGATTCCCTGAACCGGTTTATAATCAGCAGATGTATAATATTCCGTAATACTTCCGATGATCACACCTACGATCAGTCCGGCAATGACTGCGATGGCTGCATGCATTTCGCCAAAGAGTACCTTGCTGAGGACAAGAGATGCAATGATAACAAGGGCAGCTGATACATAGCTTCCTCTTGTAAGCGCTTTCTGTGGGTTGGAGTTTTCGTCTCCTTTTACAAAAAATGTACCAATGATGGATGCGATCAGTCCACATCCTGCAATAGCCAGTGGGAAAAGTACACCGGAAACAGCAGCAACTGTAGTACCGAGAGTCAGTGCAGATACCAGAGATCCTACATAGGATTCAAAAAGGTCTGCGCCCATACCAGCAACGTCACCAACGTTGTCACCAACATTATCAGCGATAACAGCCGGGTTACGTGGGTCATCTTCCGGAATGCCGGCTTCTACCTTACCTACAAGGTCTGCTCCAACGTCAGCAGCTTTGGTATAAATACCACCACCAACTCGTGCAAAAAGAGCAATAGAAGAAGCTCCAAGGCTGAAACCTGACAGAACATCTACATTTCCTGTGATAATGTAGACAATGCTGACACCCAGGGCACCAAGACCTGCTACGCACATACCCATAACGGCTCCACCGGAGAATGCCACAGATAAAGCTCTGTTCATTCCGCCCTGTCTTGCTGCGTTGGCTGTACGTACATTCGCTTTTGTAGCGACTGTCATACCGCAGTAACCTGCGACTGTTGAGAAAAGTGCACCGATCATGAAGCATACAGCGGTAACCCAGCTTCCGATACCAAATCCGATCAGTACAAAAAGTACCAGTACAAAGATAACAAGAATTTTGTACTCCGCAGTTAAGAATGCCCGGGCACCTTCCGCAATGGCTCCGGCAATCTCTTTCATTCTTTCGGTTCCCTCATCCTGTTTGTTTACTTTTGCAGCCAGATATGTTGCAAAAAGAAGTGCAAGCACAGCTGCAATGGGAACCAGATACATGTAATTATTCAATGTTCTCTACCTCCAAGTTTTATGTATCGTATTTTCTACTGTACCATAAAAAGGACAAAAGGATTGTCTTTTTTTTAACACAAAGATCAAAATATGTAAAAATATTGTATTTTATCAGATACAATTATGGTATACTTACAGAAAAAGGTGAAAAAAGAAGGGAAAATATGTCATATAATGAAAAATTAAGGGGAAATCTCTTTGAACTTCAGGATCTAAAATACAGGGATTTCCACAGTAAATTACTGCCAGGGATCGATAAAGAAACCATCATAGGTATCCGCACTCCGGTGCTTCGTAAATTTGTGAAAGAATTTACTGGCACAAAGGATGCAGCAGAGTTTATCCAGGATCTTCCTCACAGATATTACGAAGAAAATAATCTTCATATGATGCTTATTACCGGAATCCGGGACTATGAGCAGTGTCTGGAAGAGATTCAGCGGTTTCTTCCATATATTAATAACTGGGCTACCTGTGATCTTCCTTTGCCGAAATGTTTTCAGAAGCATAAAGAAGAGTTGCTGCCGGAAGTGCGAAAGTGGATCACGTCTGGTCAGACTTATGTGATCCGTTATGGGATTGGTACCCTGATGAGCCTTTATCTGGATGAAGATTTCCAGCCGTCATATCTGGATCTGGCAGCAAATATACGGTCTGAAGAATATTATGTAAACATGATGATCGCCTGGTATCTTGCGACGGCCCTTGCAAAGCAATGGGAGGCAACCGTCCCTTATATTGAAGAAAGACGACTGCCTCAGTGGGTACACAGAAAGACCATCCAGAAGGCAGTGGAAAGTTACCGGATCACACCGGAACAGAAGGAATATCTGAAGGGGTTCAGATAAAATAAAGGGGTTATAATCTATAGATAAATAAGATATTTCATGCTAATATTAAATCACATAAAACAGATGGATGGAGGTGCAAATAAATGGGCAGCTATCTGAATCCAGGAAGTGATCTTTTTGAGATGGCATTGAAATCACAGATATTTGTTGATAAAAGCGGATTAATAGAAAAGACGAATCGTTGTCTGCGAACACTCCAGAGATATATGTGTGTAAGCAGACCAAGACGTTTTGGAAAATCTATGGGCGTTGATATGCTGGCAGCTTATTATGACAGAAGTGTGGATACAAAGGAGCTGTTTCATGATTTAAAGATCAGCAGTACCGAAGGTTATGAGAAACATTTAAATCAATACGATGTTCTGAAAATCAATATGCAGGAATTTCTCAGTGCAACAAGTGATATTGAGTCTATGATGAGAATGGTGAGTGAATATCTGATTTATGATCTGAAAGAACAATACACAAAGGTCAGGTTTCGTGACGAAAAAAATCTGGTTCAGGTAATGAAGGACATCTATAATTATACAAAACATCCTTTTGTGATCCTGATTGATGAGTGGGATTGTCTGTTTCGTGAATATCAGCAAGACCAGGAAGCACAGAAAAAATATCTTGATTTTTTAAGATTCTGGCTAAAGGATAAAGATTATGTTGCACTTGCTTATATGACAGGGATTCTTCCGATCAAAAAATATGGCTCCCATTCAGCCCTCAATATGTTTACTGAATATTCGATGACAGATCCAGGGAATCTTGCAGAGTATTTTGGATTTACAGAATTGGAAGTAAATAAACTATGCGAAAAATATAAAATGAGCTTTGAAGAAGCAAGTGCATGGTACAATGGATATCATTTAGTTTCCCATGAAGATGGAATAAGAAAGGTATATTCCATGTATAACCCCAAGTCTGTAGTAGAAGCAATGCAAAAGAGAAAGTTTGGAACATACTGGAATCAGACAGAAACATATGAAGCACTGAAAATATACATTCAAATGAATATGGATGGGTTGAAGGATGCAATTATTCAGATGCTTGCAGGAGGCAGTATAAGGATTAATACGGGTACGTTTAATAATGACATGACGACTTTTGCAACAAAAGACGATGTGCTGACATTATTGGTCCACCTTGGATATCTGACATATGATAATGAGAAAGAAACTGTACGGATTCCTGACCGGGAAGTATCTCAGGAATATGTAAATGCAATCAGCACAATGGATTGGACAGAGGTGATACAATCTGTGCAGACATCCAGGGAATTGTTGGAAGCACTATGGCAAATGGACAGTGACAAAGTTGCAAAAGGTATTGAACAGGCACATAAAGAAATTTCAATATTATCATACAATGATGAAAATTCGTTAAGCTGTACAATTAATCTGGCATTCTATTTTGCAAGAGAATATTACACGATAATCAGAGAACTGCCAGGCGGTAAAGGATTTGCAGATATTTGTTTCATACCAAGAAAGATTCATATGGATAAACCAGCTGTTGTAATTGAACTGAAATGGAATAAAAGTGCAGAAGGGGCAATTCAGCAGATTAAGAATAATCAATATATTGATGCGCTGAAAGATTATCATGGAAACTTACTTCTGGCAGGCATTAATTACGATAAAAAGACAAAACAGCATAGTTGTATTATTGAAAAAATAGTAAAAGGAGAATAAATATTATGGAAAATAAATTAAAAGTATTAATGCTTAATGGAAGTCCCAGAAAAGATGGTAATACTTCCATCGCACTTCGTGAAATGGAAAAAGTATTTCAGGAAAATGGAGTGGAGGTAGAAACAGTACAGGTAGGAAATAAAGCCATCAGAGGCTGTGTGGCATGTAATTCCTGTGCAGAAAAAGGCAAGTGTGTTTTTGATGATGTAGTCAATGAACTGGCACCGAAGTTTGAAGAAGCAGATGGCCTGGTAGTGGCAAGCCCTGTTTATTATGCGTCTGCCAATGCCACGCTGATCGCCTGTCTTGACCGGTTGTTTTACAGCACACCATTCGACAAGACCATGAAAGTAGGGGCAGGTGTTGCCTGTGCCAGAAGAGGTGGATGTTCAGCAACATTTGATGAACTGAATAAATATTTTACAATTTCCAATATGCCGGTGGCCCCGAGCCAGTACTGGAACAGTATCCATGGGAGGGCAGCAGGAGAAGCAGAACAGGATGGCGAGGGAAAACAGACCATGCGTACCCTTGCCAGAAACATGACTTTCCTTATGAAGAGCATTGCCCTTGGCAAAGAGCAGTTTGGACTTCCTGAAAAAGAAGAACGGATTGCGACACATTTTATAAGATAAATACAGGATCGCTATCCAGAATTAATGTGTAAATAACCAGAGAGGGGATATATATCACACATACCCCCAAAAGCCTCCGCATACACTGTAAAAACAGCATCCCCGGAGGCTTTTGGCTTGAAGGATTATATTGAGGAACGGGCGGTGGAACTTGCCTGTTACATAATCGAAAGAAAGGCGACGGTACGGCAGACAGCAAAGAAATATGGGATAAGCAAAAGTACAGTACATAAAGATGTGACGGAGAGATTACAGCAGATCAATCCTTCCCTGGCAGGAGAAGCCAGGAAAGTACTTGATGTAAATAAAGAGGAACGTCACATCCGCGGTGGACTTGCCACAAGAGAAAAATACCGACACCTGCCCGGCTGAGGATTATTCAACGCATTTTTTCAGAACAGCAAGAAGACGGTCATTGTCCTCTGGCATCATAATACAGAAACGGACAAATTCACCTTCTAGACACTGGAAAGATGCACAGTCCCGGATCATAAGATTCTGTCGGATACAGGATTCAAAAACATCATGAGACGTAAGTCCTGGTTTCAGAATCTTTAATAGCAGGAAATTTCCGCAGGCAGGAAATACTTTATATTCAGGAATTTCCTTCAGTTCTCTGTACATGCGGTCACGTTCAGAGAGAATCAGATTCCTGGTTTTCTGGATATAGTCTTTGTCTTTAAACATAAGTTCACCGGCATAAGCACCAAGACTGTTCAGAGACCATGGAGTCTGTTTTTCTTTCATTCGGGCAAGGAATTCCTGATTGCCGGTAATGCCATAGCCCAGACGCATACCAGGGGCTGCATAAAATTTGGATACGCCCCGGAGTACCATAAGGTTGGTAAATTCTCTGGTAAAAGGTACTGCGGTGATCTTATCAATTTCCGGAGCAAATTCTACATAAGTTTCATCAATCATGACAAAAATATCTTTTTCTTTGCAGAATGTGAGAAGTTTTCGCATGTCGTCATGAAAAATAGCAGAAGATGTAGGATTGTTTGGGTTACATAATATCAGAAAATCATAGCCTTTGTTCAGTGTATTGCAGAGGTCATCTACATCAAGACAAAAGTCATTTTCTTCTTTAAGGTGATAATATTCCTGAGTACTTCCAGAGAAAGTAAGCTCTCTGGAATATTCTGAGTAAGTGGGTCCGAGAATCAATGTTTTTTTAGGATTACGTTCCTGGATCAGTAGTGCGATCAGCTCACTGGAACCATTGCCTGGCAGGATAAAATCTACTGGAATATCGCAGTACTGAGAGATGGTTTTACGGAGAGAAACGTAATCCCGGTCAGGATAAGTGGAAAAAATATCTATATGGGAAGCCAGATTTTTGCGAACGGATTCTGGCAGTCCCAGAGGATTGACATTGGATGCAAACTTTATAATATTTTCTTTCTGCAGGTGGTAGTAGCTGCAGATCTTTTCTATATCACTTCCATGAAATACAGTTTTTGTAGGCATAAATGTGTACACTTCCTTTTATAAAAAATAACGTCAGGTTAAAGATGAATTTATACAGATCCATACCTTTTAACCCTGATACCACATATTGTAAAGGATTATCCGGACAGTGGCAACGTCCAATTGCCTGAATAATAATAAGGTCAGAAAATACCAGATTCCCTGTATTTCTTTGGATTGACATTAAACACAGGAAAGTATATGCTGTTTGTAATAATAATTTTGGAGGAAACTGAGGAATGAGATTGCAGAAAGTGCAGGATGCACTGGAACAGAAAAAAATCAAATATGAGTATACTGAAGAGGACGGATGCGGAAGTCTGGACTTTATGTTCAGAGGCTTAAGTTTTCATGTATGGGAATATCATGATGAGGTCTGGGGCGCAGAGACCAATATTTATGCAGCAGGCAGAAGCCAGGATATTGAAGGAGACTACGAAGGCGAGATTTCAAAAGAAATTCTTTCCTGGCCTGATATGGTAGGGTGAAATATGAATTTAAAGAATATTTACGAAGATGGTCAGATGTACTATAAAAGTGTCTGGAATCTTTATGAGGAAGCGTTTCCAAAAGAGGAACAGAAATCAGTAGAAATCATGGAACTTCTGAAAGACCAGGGCAAAATGGAGATTTATGCTATCGAAGATCAGGGGGAGTTTATAGGGCTTGCCATGAATATGATCTGGGGTGACATGGGACTTTTGGATTATTTTGCCATTGCAGAGAATAAAAGAAATAGTGGTTATGGCAGCAGGTGTATCCGGCTTCTTTTGGAAAGATTCAAAGACCGGAAATATATTTTTGAAATTGAAAAGCAGGATGAACAGGCAGAGAATTCGGAAGACCGAAAACGGAGAAAAGCATTTTATCTGAGAAACGGTCTGAAAGAAACCGGTGTTTTTGCCAATGTTTATCAGGTGGATTTTGAATTACTGACCCCAGAAGGAAATCTTACATTTGAAGAGTATACAGATTTTCTGGAACATGTGCTTGGCAAAGAAAATCTGGCAAAACTGAATCCTGTACTGCTCGAAGAGAAAAACTGATCATCCGGATATGATAAAAGGGGCATGAGGCCCCTTTTGTTATATCAGTATCCGTTCTTTATAAGAAAATCAAAGGTTCGTTTACAGTTGTTATGATCTCTGTAAGCAAAATAATGTTTTCGCATATCTCCATAGAATTTCTTTTCCTGGAAGCCGTTCTGACTGTAATCCCGGATCAGCCGGATTAGTTCAGACTGTGTCATACAGCGGTCTCCATAGAGTTCTTTATCCATATCAATATAACTTCCGTTTGTTTCGTTGTACTGTTCCAGATCAAACTGATAAAAAAGAATCGGTTTTTCCATATAGTAGATATCCCAGGAAACACTGGAATAATCTGTGATCAGCATGGAGCAGTCCATAAGAAGCTGATTGAGAGGTGTATTTCCAAAAGGGATTAGCCGGATGTGGCTGTTATCCGAATGGAAGCTGGCAAGGTGTTCCCGAAGCTTGGGATGAATATAAAAAATTAGTTTCAGATTCTGCTTTTCCAGAAGATTCAGAAGCTCCGGATCTTTCAGAAGTGCAGAATAGCGATGGTAATAATCGCTCTGGCAGAATATTTCTTCGTTCTGTTCTTCCAGCCAGGAACGCCAGGTGGGCATTACAAGGATACTTTTTTCAGAAGTGGAGGCAGAACGATCTTTCAGTACATCCCAGCGACAAAGCCCTGTAACAGGAACCTGTTCAGGTTCATAGCCAAATTCTTTTACAATGATATTTTTTTCAAATTCCGAAGATGCAGTAAAGTAAGTCATGGAGCTAGAGCCATTTTTTCCGAAAAGATTCTCCACACGTTTCAGAGCAAGTACCCCATGTTGGAGAAAGTAAATATCATGTCTGTTGCTCTCCCGGGAAATCAGATTGGGCATGGGCTGCCATGCATAAGCATGAAGGCGGCTGTCAGAAGCAACATAAATATCTGCAAGAAGCAGGTACAGAATATGCCGAAAACTCATAAAAGGGATCACATTCCGGCTGTATTCCTGAGCCTGATTCCATTGTGCGGATTTTTTGTCTAATATAAAAAATATATTTTTTTTGCGGTTTTCCGGTAATTGTTCCATGCAATACTGAAAAAAATAAAATCCGTTATCCTGGGCAGAAACACAGTATTTTTCATATACCAGCCACAGATGCTTTTTTTGGAAAAAAGGTTTCAGGATCCGGGACAGTCCAAAAGCTGCAAATTCTTTAAATCTGGTAAATCCATGATCATATGGAGAAACAGGACGACAGCGAAGAATGAAGCGGTGTCCTACACTTCCCATAGGAAAAAGAATCTTCTGATCTTTGATGATCCGGTAATTTCCCAGAAGAAGTCTGGCTCTCAGTCTTCCGTCCAATATGGTAGAGAGGGGAGCTTTCCCTGGAATGCTGACAACCACATCCCAGTCACCCTCTGCCAGTGTCAAAGAAGAGACATCCAGAGAGGCGGTAACCTGTCCAGATGTGACAGTGCACTGAAAAGGATAGGAGAGATTATAGGCCGGGTTACGGCAGACAAGATTTACAGAAATATCTGAAACAGGCCCTTTCAGGGTGAATCCCAGAGAGACTGTATTTTTTTTGATTTTCAGTTGTGTAATATGAATTTCCTGATTCATGGGAAACTCCTTTCGGTGTTATGGTCTGATTAGGATATCTGCGAATTGTTTCTTTCGATATATGCCCACTAATATTATAAACACAGGAACCTTTAATGTCAAAACGTTGCCAGGAAATCTGTTGTATGATAAAATGGGGCAGACAAAAAGGAGTTTATATGGAAACAGAAAATAAATTCACTAAGGAAAATACACTGGCAGTAAAAGGAATTGCTATTTTCTTTTTGCTGACCTATCATTGTCTTTCCAGTTCGGAACGATTACATGGAGCTATGGTAAGTTTCTTTCCACTGTCCCAGGACGATGCCATGCTGATTGCCCGCTGTATGGAAACCTGTGTGGGGCTGTTTGCATTTCTGTCTGTTTACGGAATGACTCTTTCCGTAAAAAAGAAGTATGCGGATTTTGAGTTTACAGCCGGAGAAGCCACATTTTTTACAGTAAAAAGATACCTGCATCTGGTATTTACATTTCTCCTGCCTTATATTTTCTGTGTTGGTGTAACTGTGGTTTTGGGAAGCAGAGGATATGGCGATGGGATTTTCAGAGATATTCTGGATGGTGTTATGGATATTTTATGTGTCAGTCATTTGTTTGGAACAACAAAACTGATCACTACCTGGTGGTATCTGAGTCTGGAAGTGTTATTGATCATTTTTCTTCCGCTGGCACTGAAACTTCACAGGAAGTTTAATTATCTGATGATCTTTGTTTTTCTGATGGTTGGAAGCAGATTTTTGCCGGCACATGAATATATGACCAAATATCTTCTGGTAATTCCCCTGGGGATATGTTTTGCAGATGGTCAGGTATTTGAACGGTTGAAATCATACAGATTTATAAAAAATCCTGTAATGAATAAATTATTTAAGTTCGTGTTACTTACTGTGCTGACATCCGCACTGTATTATCTTTTTGACAGTCAGTGGGGCAGAGAGCATTTTGAGTTTGCCCTGAACGGAGTTTTGCCTGTACTGGTAATTTGCTGGGTTTATGAGTTCTTTATAGAGCTCCCGGTGATCAGACAGGTGCTTCAGTTTATCGGAAAACATTCGGCTGTTATTTTTTATATACATACTTTTGTACGGTCCAGATGGCTGCCGGGAAGGACTTATTCTTTCCCATATGCATGGCAGATTCTGCTGTTTGTACTGGGAGTCAGTCTTGGGCTTGCAATATATCTGGATCTGGTAAAAAGAATTCTGCATTATGACTGGCTCACAGGAAGGGTTACAGACAGAGTTGTGGGATATCTGGAGAGAGTGCTTGGATAACAAAATAAAGGAAAGGCTATTATGGAAAAAAAATACAAATTTACAAAAAATAACACGTTGGCGGTAAAAGGAATTGCTATTTTCATGCTTCTTGGATATCACTGCTTTTCCAGTGTGGAAAGACTGTATGGAGCAAATGTAAACTTCGCACCGTTTGCACAGGAAAAGGTTATGGAAGTCTGTGGATGGATGCAGCAGTGTGTGGGAATCTTCGCATTTCTTTCTGTTTACGGGCTGACATTATCAATGAAAAAACAATACAAAGATCTGGAATTCTCCGGAAAAGAAGCAACGTTATTTGTGGTGAAACGTTATCTTCATCTGGTATTTATGTTTCTGATTCCTTATTTTCTCTGTTTCGGAGTTACTTATGGGTTAGGGTATCACAGATATAATAACAGTCTTTGGGAAAATGTAATCAGTGCTTTTGCAGATATCCTGTGTGTGGGCCGGTTATTTGGAACCAGACTTCTGATTCCTACCTGGTGGTACCTGAGTCTGGAAGTAATGTTGATCGTATTCCTGCCGGTAGTGATTGTTTTTTACAAAAAATTTGGCTGGCTGTCAGTAGGAGCAATTCTGATTCTGGGAACCAGATGGCTGGATATGCAGAACCCGATGTCCATGTATCTTTTTACAGCACCTCTGGCAGTGTGTTTCGCAGACCAGGATATCTTTGCCAGACTGAAAGCATGGAATCCTCTTCGTGTAAAGTTCCTGAGTAAGATTTTCAAGATTTTCTGTTCTTCTGTGATGATCGTAATTATGTGTATGGTGATCAAAACAGACTGGGGCAATAAACAGTTTGGCTTTCTCCTTGGAGGAATCATTCCGGCGGTGATTATCTACTGGGCGTATGAATTTGTGATTGAGATTCCGGTGATCAGACAGATTCTGGAGTTTATTGGTAAATATTCCGGACTGATTTATTATATCCATACATTTATCAGAGGGGTATGGCTGACAGACGTTACTTATTCTTTCCCATATGCATGGCAGATTCTGCTGTTTGTACTGGGTGTGAGCATTGCCATAGCTATAGCCATTGAACTGGTGCGAAAGGTTTTACATTTAAAGCAGCTTTCCGGTATGATCATTGGTTGGGTGACCGGCTGGGCAGAAAGAACGCTGTAATGATAACATAACAAAAAGTGTGAGGACAGCAGATATTTCTGTATCCCCACACTTTCTTTTGGTTTTAGATCAGATTATTTTTTATACTTCGATTTCAGCCTGTTCTTCTGGTTCTTTAAAGTATTCTTTGATGCAGTCGCAGACACGTTTGCTGTGGTTTTGATCAATTTCTTTAAAGTGCTCATGTCTCATTTCTTCATATTTTGGTTCTACTTTGAAACCGTTCTTTATATTTTTTTCAAAGAGATCGAGAAGTTCATTTTCATCTTCTGTACGGTCACCGAACAGTTCTTTTCTCATGTCGATGTAGCTTCCCTCAGCCTGTTCATAGGTATCCAGGTCAAACTGATAGAAGAGGACAGGTTTGTCCTGATAAAAAACATCCCATGCAACACTGGAATAATCAGTGATCAGCATACGGCAGCGCATCAGCATTTCATTTACCGGTACATCTCCAAAGGAAAGGAGATGGATACGGTTATTGGAGGACTGGAAAGTTCCCATATGGTTCTGGAATTTTGGATGCAGATAGAAGTTTACCTGCAGGTCATTATCTTCCAGGATCTGAGCCAGTCTCGGTGAATTCAGAAGAGAGGTGTATTT
>OLNZ01001958.1_pt1 | contig 13231 bp, 8 predicted proteins | sample 1672981 | NCBI WGS metagenome assembly OLNZ01 (sample SAMEA3136743, study PRJEB25190) | human gut metagenome | biome: human gut; feature: human-associated habitat; material: faeces | place: Austria | collected 2013
CGCAGATACCTGAATGCACATTTTATGCTCGTTATCCAAACGATATTGGTGCATGGTATCAATATAAGCCTGACGAAGTTCTGCGGTTTTCTGTGCCAAATCTGCATCGTGGAATTCACGGGAAAATCCTGTGAAGGCCGGAAGCGTTACATTGCAGACCTCCATTTCCTCAATACTTGTGTGCGTCTGACGAAGCTGAAGCTGAGCGATATACTGGTCAAGCTGGCTCCGGAGACGAACGAGACGATCAATTTGCTCGTTCAGATGCGTTGTATCATCAAAATAGTTTCGAATTTCAGTGAGTGACAAGCCTAAATTCTGAAGCGTGCGAATCAGGCGAATGTGTACGATGTTGTCGGCACTATAGTAACGGAAGCCGCGGTTGCCGTCCTTGAATGCAGGCTTCACTAAGCCTAGATCTTCGTAATTTATAAGCATTCGGCGTGTAATCCCCAAAGCTCTGGTTACTTCGCCCATTTGAAAAAGATTCTTATTATCGTTATGCATATAGTACCTACCTTTTTACATCTCAAAAAATTTTTAAATTTTTTTAAGATTTTTTCATAAAACACTTGACTTGCACATCGGTGTGCGGGATATAATCATTATATATAATTGCTATTCGTATGTCAAGATTCAGATGGCATGCAATCAGCAGAAACTCACAAAACAGAGGGGGAAAACAAAAATGAACAAAAAGAAAAGCCTGGTTTTGCTCTTAGCATTGTCTCTGGTAATTTCCATGATTCCGCTGCAGGCATCCGCAGCTGTAAAAAGCGCAGGAACTCCGGCGGAAGTGCAGAGTCTGACTTCAAGCGAAAATTTAGAGCATAATTTTGTGAATGTGACGGCAAACGGAACTTCCTTGTATGTGGAAGTGGAAACTCCGATTCAGGCGTCGGAGTTCAATGTATCCGTCAGAAAAGTGCAGTCCGGCGGCTCGAGCGCATGGTATACCCGCGTTTACCCGACAAATGCCGGCGACTATTATCGCTTTGAATTCAGTCTGCCGAACTATGTACCGAGAGCAGGCGGAGCGCTCAGCGGTGACTATGTGCTGATTATCACGATGAAGAGAGGCACCGGCACAAGCGATGTTTTCTATAAAAACTGTGCTTTCCGCGTGTCAAACGGACAGTTCTCGATTTTGCAGTACGATAAAATCATGAAAGAAAACGCAAGACTGGATAAGAAGGCAAACAAGAAAAAGGTTTCCAATTTTAAGAAAACCAATATGAGCGATGTGAAATCCATTTGCTTCCGTGATCCGGTGACGAAAAAAGTTGCCTCCGTGACATCGAAAAAGGTGAAGTACTTTAAGACCGTTTCCAATAAGGTTGTAAAGGGCGCAAGCACGGACTACGAAAAGCTTTTGAAGATTTATGAGTACATAGCAGAGAATTTCTACTATGATGACATTGCATTTTCCAGCGGAACGAAACAGTATGTTGATCCGTACCGCAATCTCTACAATATGAGAAACAAGAAGAAGAGTGCAAACAGCCAGGGTGGCAAGGTTGCAACGACCTGCGTGGGCTACTCAGCTGCAGTATGTGCGCTTGCCAGAGCACAGGGCATTCCGACCAGAATCGTAAACGGACACCACATCAGCCTGAACAACAGTAGTTTTAACACATGGTCGACCGAAAAGAATATTACCGAACTTGACCACTGGTGGAATGAGTGCTATGTGGACGGACGCTGGATTACCGTCGATGCAACGCCGGGCAACAGCAACAAGTGGAACAGAAACACCAACAAGTGGACTTACACAGGTTTGACGAACTATATCTATTTCGACCCGACACCGGAACAGCTTGCAACATCGCATGTATTGCTTGAGATTAAGGGTGCATAAAGGTAGTAATGAAGAAACTGTCGCGCAGCTGACTAAAATCGACCGTGCGGCAGTTTTTTTAGTGTGCTCTTTTCAGCCTCGTAGTGTCGAATTTTGCCGGAAAGCGTCGGAATTTTCTATGATGTAATTTCCATCATAGAAAGCAAGCTCTTTCCGAAGGCAATCGGCTGTCACAGCATTTTCTCCGTCAGGGAGCAAAAAACAGGATATCGCTTGTCGGACCGTCTTGAGTTTCATTTCCTTGTGCTTGGAAAAGTCGACCCCAATAAGCCGATTGGAGGGATGAGCCAAATAGAACGGCTTGTGATGTATTTAAGATATGCCGATGATGAAAACTACAAAGACTCCATACAGGAAATATGCGGAAGTGAGGAGGGAATCATCATGGCTGAAAACTTGTATCGAACGGTAACGAAAGAAGAGCGAGAGGCAGCATGGGCGGAGTGCCGCATGATGTATCAGCACGATATGGCCTCTATGCGCGAAGATGCACGCAAGGCCGGTCTTGCAGAAGGTCGAACACAAGGTCTTGCAGAAGGCGAAGCCATTGGCGCCGCACAGAAACAGCGTGAAATTGCGAAAAATCTTAAAGATCTCGGTGTAGGCACTGCGGAAATTATCAAGGCAACCGGGCTTTCCGCCGAGGAAGTCGAAGAATTATAGACCTTACCTTAATCAAGTATGGGCTGCAGGTTATCCCCTCTCATGCCGGGGCTGTCGCATTAACAGAAAAATAACCGTTAGGGTGCAGCCCCTTTCGTACAGGATTGCGTTTCATAGATCTGAGCTATTTACGGATCCGGAAATAGTGTTTACACGAAGGACAACTTCTATAAAGGGGTGCTTCGTGTATCTAAGGGATTCTTAGAGGGGAAAAGATGCTGCTGTAAAATAATTACAAAATGATGCCATAGAAAAACATTGAAATTCCAACATCCCAAAATATTACATTTTTGAAAAGAGTAAAAGCATGCCATAAATCCGGAGAAAAACGGAATCGAAGGGGTGTTAAATAGGCGAAAATACACGAAAAGGGGGGCTATACGAGGCACTTGGTGGGAATTGCCTAATTTTTCCAGCAGCCTGCTTACCTGAACACTCAGATACAAAAGGCTGTCGCATTAATGGGAAGTAAGCGTTAATGCGACAGCCCCTTATTTTTTCTTTATTCATTAAAAGCAGCATTGCTTGCTGTATCGAAAATATCCGTTACTTCTTTCTTCGGTTCTGCCGTCAGCTTCGACACGATAACCGCAGCCGCCATGGAGCAGATAAATCCCGGCACGATTTCATAGATTCCGGTTGATCCGGATAAGAACGCGAGCCAAAGTCCGTCGATAGCCGCACCCGTTACAACGCCTGCGATTGCACCGGCATAGTTGAATCTTCTCCAGAAAAGCGAAAGCAGAATCGTCGGTCCGAATGCCGATCCGAAGCAGCCCCATGCGTTTTCTACAAGATTCATAATTGCCTGAGCGCCGGAGCCCTTAGAGGATGCAAGCAGAAATGCAATAAGTGCAACGATTACAACCACAATTCTTCCAATCCACAAAACTTCTCTTTCGGAAGCGGCTTTTCTGATAATCGGCTTGTAGATGTCCGATGTGAACGAACTTGACGCAACTAAAAGCTGTGAGTCGGCAGTCGAAATGCAGGCTGCCATAATTGCCGCCAGCAAAAGCCCTGACGCAAGTGGGAAGAAGAATTTTCTCGACATTACCATGAATACTGTTTTCTGCAGTCCCTGTGTCAAAAGCTCTTCACCGACAAAGATTCTTCCGAAGTAAGCAAGGCAAGCAGCACCGAGTGCCAGTACGACCCATACGATTGCAACAATTGCAGACTTCTTGATCATCGATGGTTTTTCGATTGACATGAAGCGTACTATGATGTGCGGCATTCCGAAGTATCCCAGACCCCAGCCGAGACCGCTTACAATTTCCTTCCAGCTTGCCGAAAAAATGCCCGAGCCGAAATCGCAGGTTACTAGTTCGCCTGAAGCATCTGTGTACTGATAAACCGTATGAATTGCAGTCGTGTCAATGTCCTGTGTAAGAACTACGACGATCGGAATCGCAAGCAGTGCAATCAACATAAGAATCCCCTGGAAAAAGTCCGTCCAGCAGACAGCTTTAAATCCGCCGAGGAAAGTATACCCGATGATGATTAGCGCACAAAGTATCATTCCCACGCTCTCCGAAACGCCCGGGAAAATCATTTTGAACACCGACGCACCTGCTACAAACGCGGAAGCAACATATACGGTGAAGCAAACCAAAAAGATTATCGCACAGATAACCTGCAGCGTGTTGGATTTCGTTGCGAAACGATTTGAAAGATACTGCGGCACCGTAATCGCATCTCCCGCTGCCTTAGAGAACTTCCTAAGTCTTGTCGCGCAGAAAATCCAGTTTGCGGCAGTTCCCAGCACTAAGCCGATTCCAATCCACATCTGGCCGAAGCCGAATGCCATGATGGAACCCGGAAGCCCCATCAAAAGCCATGCGGACATATCCGATGCCTGTGCGGACATCGCCGTAACCCAAGGTCCCATCGAGCGGCCGCCTAAGAAGTAGTCTTCCTGATTTCTGTTTCCTCCGTTAAAGAAGAAGAACAGTGCTACGAAAAACAATATTATGAAGTAACCTAAAAACGCTATCATTTCTGCGTTGAACATTCGTATTCCTCCTTATATCCCAAGTCCTGTGCTGATATTTCGCATGAAATCCTGCACGTTCGTAACAATACCTTTTGCTGAGAGACTTCCGCGGTCACCGAGCTTGTTAGCAGCGAACTCCGAAGTGTCTACCATGTAGAAATGTACCGGGCGAATCGTTCCATCCCCAAGTACTCTGTATGTCGGTGTCATATTTCCCGTTGCAATCGTGTGCAGTACGGTTGCCATGCCGATAACCGTTGTCGCTTTGCGTACATGGGAACGGATGGTGTCCTGTCCCTCGTAAGTATGCTCGTATACTTCCGGAAGCGGACCGTCGTCACGAATCGAGCCGTTCAGCACGAACGGTACATCGTGTTTCACACAGTTGTAAATGATACCGCTGTTAATGCCCTCCCCCTCGATAAACGCAGGGATGGAGCCGTAAGTCTTAATCGCGTTGATTGCATCCAGATGGTTGTAGTGACCCATGAAGTGAAGCTTCTGATTTACGATGTCGCATCCGAGTGCGGTTCCCAAGTATCCACCCTCAAGGTCATGCGTCGCAAGTGCGTTTCCCGCAAGAAGTGCCTGGCAGTAGCCCTGCGCAATCAGTTCGCCCATCACGCGGCGCGCTTCCACATCGAAGCTGCACGCAGGACCCAAAACCCAGACAACATAGCCGTTGTGTTCTTTTTCGTATTTCAGCAGTTCGATTAAGTCCTTGTAGTCTTGTGTAAAGGAAGTTTCTCTGCTTCTGGACTGACGAAAAGCAAAGGTATTCTTCGCATCCTCTTCTTCGTCTGCTCTCTTCCAGCAGTTGTCGTGCACATAGATGCCTTCGCTTGCATCTTCGGTTCTTCCGACTACGACCATGTCGCCTTCTTTGATATTTCGGAATTCAACAACCCTGATTTTTTCGCCGTCCCAAATCGGAACCGCGTCCATTCTGCTGTCCTCCGCCAAATGCCATTTGCCATCTATTTTAAAATATTCCGGAAAAATGGAAGTTGCGTGAAACCCTTTCGGTGCCGCCTTCGCACACGGTGCCTTGATAAGCCTTGCGTTCGGTGCGTTCACGAACATTTCCTTTGTAAAATCCGGTTCTATATATTTCGCCAATTGAAAACTCATTTTTTCTACCTCTTTTCTTAACATGCAGCCATTGTAACACATTCCAAACAAGAATGAAACACAGAATAAATTCTGTACAGTTTTCAAGATTTTTTATGATAACTACTTATATTTGTCTTGAATTTTCAATGTTTATAAGCTATACTATATTCTATACAATAAAATGCATAAAAAATAAATTTTAAAATTTTTTAAAAATTTTTGGACTTTTACGCAGAAAGGAACCATTATGAAGAAAAAAAATGCACGCAACACGAAAGGCAAAATCGTCTCCGCCGCATGGCAGCTGTTCTATCAGCAAGGCTATGATGACACCACAGTGGAGGAAATAGTAGAAGCCTCCGGTACTTCCAGAGGCTCCTTTTATCACTATTTTGATGGGAAAGACGCGCTTCTGTCTTCGCTTTCCTATCTTTTTGATGAAAAATACGATGAACTTGCCGAAACGATGGACGCCTCGCTCACTCCGGTTGAAAAACTGATCTTTATGAATCAGGAATTGTTCCTGATGATCGACAACACGGTATCCGTTGACCTGCTGAGCCAGCTTTTCGCTACGCAGCTTATCACCAGCGGCGAAAAACACATGATGAGTCCGAGCCGTACTTATTATAAGCTTCTGCGCCAGGTTGTCAGCGAAGGCAAACAGCTTGATTTTTTCAAAGAAGAGTTTTCCGTCAACGACATCACAAAAGCCTATGCCATGTTCGAACGCGGCCTGATGTACGATTGGTGCATTTCCGGCGGAAGCTACTCGCTCTGTCAGTATTCGCAAAGCGTCCTGCCGCTGTTTCTGGGAAGCTTCTGTGCATAGCAAAAGGAGCCGAAGCTCCTTTTTTGTTTTGCTGCAATTTTTATTTTGCAATCACTTCTGCGCCGCCCATATACTTCTTGAGTACTTCAGGAATCTTAACGCTTCCGTCAGCCTGCTGATAGTTTTCGAGAACCGCTGCAGTTGTACGGCCGATTGCAAGGCCTGAACCGTTGAGCGTGTGCAGGAATTCCGGCTTGCCGCCTTCTCTTCTGAAGCGGATGTTTGCGCGTCTTGCCTGGTAGTCAAGGAAGTTGGAACAGGAAGAAATTTCAACATATCTTCCGTAGGATGGCATCCATACTTCGATGTCGTATGTGCAAGCGGAGGAGAATCCGAGGTCGCCTGTGGAAAGTCTTACAACTCTGTACGGAATATCAAGAAGTTTGAGTACTGCTTCCGCATCCGCAGTAAGTGCTTCAAGTTCATCCCAGGAATCTTCCGGCTTACAGAACTTAACAAGCTCTACTTTGTTGAACTGGTGCTGTCTGATTAAGCCTCTAGTGTCGCGGCCTGCTGAACCCGCTTCTGCCCGGAAGCAAGGAGTATATGCCGTATAGTGAATCGGAAGCTGTTCTTCCGGAATGATTTCCTGTGCAAGCAGGTTGGTTACAGGAACTTCTGCCGTCGGAATCAGGAAGAAGTCCTTCTGCGGTACATAGAACATATCCTCTTCAAACTTCGGAAGCTGACCGGTTCCTGTCATTGCAGCACGGTTAACCATGAACGGCGGAAGAATTTCCGTGTAGTCCTGGTCGAGAGTGTGAAGGTCGAGCATGAAGCACATAATTGCTCTTTCAAGTCTCGCTCCGAGACCTTTATATACAGTGAATCTCGTGCCGGAAATCTTTGCGGCTCTTTCCCAGTCAAGGATGTCAAGGTCTGTACCGATATCCCAGTGTGCCTTCGGCTCGAAATCAAACTGTGTAGGCTCTTTGAATTTTCTCATTTCGACATTCGCGCTGTCATCTTCGCCAACCTGTACGAAATCAGCCGGGATGTTCGGGATGTTGAGCAAAGTATCTTTGATGTCCGCGTCGAGCTGAGATACTTCTGCGTCAAGAACTTTAATTTTTTCGGAAAGTTCCTTCATTTCCGCCATGATTGCGGTTGTATCTTCGCCTGCCTTTTTCATCTTCGGAATTTCCTTGGAAACCGTGTTCTGTTTGTTCTTCATTGCCTCAACTTCAGCTAAAACAGCACGTCTCTTTTCATCAAGTGCAGGAATCTTCTCAATGCCGAAGCTTCCCTTCGTTCTTCTTTCTACGCCGGCTTTCATGCTTTCGTAGTCTTCTCTGATTCTCTTAATGTCTAACATTTCTTATCTCCTTAAAATATGTTGATTAAAATAAGTTGCGTTTGTATGTCAAATATAATTTTCTGAGCTGCTCAATCTTTTGAGACATTTCAATCTGCAAGTCCGATGCTAAATCGTAGTCATCCTTGTCAAGTGCTTCGCTCGCACGAGTCAAAAGTGACTTTTCATGCAAAGAGTCTTTTGCGATATAATGTCTCATGCGGTCAATCTTCGCCCAGTTTTCCAAATCGTAATCCGTAGCATCATCACCGTGAATTCTTCTGCACTCTCTGACAAATGTCATGTGATTCGGAATAATGCGGTTATGAAGTTCCGTCTTCCACTGACTGAGGATGGACTGCTCATACGACTCAAGCGAAATCGGCGTAATGACACCATCGCCCATAATCGTATGCGCTTTCTCCGGATATGCAGAAAGACCTTTGAGATTTTCCCATACAGTCTGCGGTGCTTTTCCGAAAAGTTTCGTGCGCTCTTCCTCTGAAAAATCCTCAAATACGTCTTTTTCACTTCGGTATTCTCTGTCTTTTTCAAGATAAAAGTCAGCGTCGCCGCATTTCTTCGACAGGGAGAGTTCCAGTTCGTTTGCGGTTTTTTCAGCACCGAGCGCCGCCTTTATACCGTCAATCATTGCCATATAGGAAACAGCCAAAACAAGGTATGTGTTACTCTTTGGATTCGGTGCTCTGAGTTCAAATCTTGTAGCCATCGGATTCTCCGAGCTTCTGATTAGACCAATCAAAACCGTGCGGTTTCTGGAAGGGTCTTTCGGGTCATGACCGAGCGAGGTAACAATACATACCGGTGCTTCGTACCCCGGTTTCAGCCTGTTCAGCGAATCGTTGGTAGAGCTTACAAACGGATTCATCGCTTCGTAGTTCTTCAAAATTCCCATAAGCGCTCCGAAACCGATCGGGGTAAGGAATTCCTCGCCCATCTTGATAGGTGAGAACAGGTTTGTCATCTTCCCATTCTTAAGTTTCGCGCATACTCCTATGTGGGTATGTTCCCCGTTTCCGGCAACGCCCACGATTGGCTTTGCCATAAAGTTCGTATTAAGCCCGAACTGATTGAAAACATCTCTTACAACATATCTTACTAATTTTTCATTATCGCAGGCCTGCATCGCATCCGAGTATTTCCAGTCAATTTCCAGCTGTTCCATGATATGGTCATGTGTGCCGGCACTGGTTATCTTGGACTTAACTCCACCAACCTCCTTATGTCCCATCTCCATTTCGATTCCGTAACGATCGAGAATCTCAATGCTCTTTTCAAGGGCGGTTCGAACCGGTCCGTATGTCCTCTTCCAGTACTGTTCCTTCAGTTCCTGTGAGGTTGAAAGTTGTTCTCTGTCTGCCTTATCATCCGGTGTTTTTACCCAAAATTCAAGCTCTGTAGCACTGGTAATCCTGATTTCCTCAATGTCATCCATACTGTCCGCACCGTCGATGTATTCAAACACATACGGGTGCTCAGCGAGGAGCGACATGAGGTCTTCTTTGAATTTAGAAACAGCATCCCTGAGAATTACTCTGGAACCTACTTCTGTTTGGTCATTGTGGATTAGAAACGCAGGTATCCGCAAGGTTCCCACCGGAAGTCCGGTTTCTCTGTCTATATTGTCAAAATTGTAGTCAATATACCAGTTAACCGAAAAGTCCGGTATCATATCAACCTTTGCGTTGTTCAGCTCTGCAATTTTAGGCAAATTTACACTGGAACCGTCAGTCTGAACACCATGTGCCAACATAGCATCCATATCGTCCAAGAAAAGTCTGGCAGGAATTCTCTCATCCGTGTCGTTGCCAACCATGTCAAGTCCCGCATATGACACGAACTGGATCTCGGGATGCTCCTTTAATATCTTTGTAAGTTCTTCTTTGTTATGCATATCCTTTGGGATATTAAACAGCATTTTGTTTAAATCAAATTCCAGCATAATTTACCTCCTTTTCTTATATATTTTATTTTTATTACTGTCTTGTATTACTTCGTAAGTTCGTTTAAATATTCTTCCATCTTGTCAAGATATTCACCGTATTTCGCCCAATCGCCGTTCTTCTGTGCGTTCTGTGCCTTGGTGAAATATTCCTGAACAAGTTCTGCAAGCTGTCTTGCACTCATGTTCGCAGCAGAATCCTCTCCGCCCGACTGGGAAGGATTCGTGGTTTCACTTCCGCTCACACCATTTTGTGCCTTGGTGCCGAACAAGGAAATCAGACAGTCTGCAAGAGTTTCTTCGTATGCAATCTTATCATTGTATGCAACGATGATTCTCTTAACTTCCGGAATACTGGAGTTGGTTGCTTCCAGGTATACAGGTTCTACATAGAGGATGGAAGTGTTAATCGGAATGATAAACATGTTTCCTCTTCTGTATTTTGTTCCGGCAGATGACCAAAGCGAGAATTCCTTTGAAATCTCAGTGTTCTGGTCAATCTGCGCCTCAATCTGTTCCGGACCGTAAATCGTTCTGGATTTCGGGAATTGATACAGGACAAGCTGTCCGTAGTTTTCGCCGTCGTTGCGTGCAACCATGAGTGCCGTCATATTTTGCTTTGACTTCGGTGTGAAAGGAATCGAGTTGAAGAACTCAGCCTTCTGTTCGCCCGGAAGCTTTGCAATATAGTAGTTCGGCGTCATCTGCTTCTTTTCCATTCCGTAGATTTCGGACGCGATATCCCACATATCTTCTCTCTGATAGAATACGTTTACATCTTCCATGTGATATTTCGCATAAACACTTGCCTGAATTTCAAACAAATAGTTTGGATATCTGATATGTGATTTCAAACCTTCCGGCATTTCATCAAAGCTCTTGAAAAGTGTCGGATAAATCTTCTGGAATGTCGTCGCAATCGGATCTTTTTCGTCAACAACATAGAAGTTGGTATCTCCATTGTAGGCATCGACAACAACTTTTACGGAGTTTCTGATATAATTCGTGCTTCCCGTATTTCCGTCAATCGGTTCGGAGTACGGATAATAGGAACTCGTTGTGTAAGCATCCATCATCCAGTAAAGCTTTCCATCTACCGCAACCATATATGGATCTGCCTCATAGGAAAGGTGCGGCATAATCTTTCTGACTCTGTCGATTACATTTCTGTAAATGATAATCTTGGAATCGCTGTCGATGTTAGATGAAACGAGCAGCTTAAGGCTTCCTTCCTTGATGGAGAAAAGCACTCTGTTGAAGAAGTTAAGCTTGATACCGGCTTTGCCTTCGTACATGGTGTACTTGTTGCTCTGCCCATCCGGATAGTCAAATTCTTTTTCGTCTGTATTTACAACGATATATTCATTTGAAAGTTCGCCGAAATAAATTTCAGGACGAGTAATTTCGATTTCTTTTACCTCGGATTCCGGCGGGATGTTTCCGATAAGAACATCCGGCTGTCCGCTGCTTGTAACCTTATCTACGCGAGATAATGTAGCACCATACCCGTGCGTATACTTCAGATGTCTGTTCAGCCATGAAGTATCAATCTTGTTTTCATCGATTTCTCTGGCTGTAAGGAACGTCTGCGTATATTTTCCGTTAATCATATATCTGTCTACGTCAACATCATGGAATGTATAGTATTGACGGATACTCTGCGTCTGATTGTAGAACTGCTGTGCAGGGTCGAAGTCGTTGATACGGATATTGTTTATCGTTTCGACATTCGCGTTAATGTCTGAAGCCGTCAGCTTGTTGTCCGCCGCAAATGCTTTTATATCAACATCATCAAGCTGATAAGCATACTGCGTGTACTGAATGTTTCTTTCAAGGTACTGGCTTTCTTTGTTGATTTCGTCAGGAGATACAACAAAGTTCTGAATGAGTATGCCTGCCCCTGTACCTACAAGTCCGACTAAAATCATAATAACAGGAACCGTAAGAAGGCTCTTGTATTTCTTTCTTCCCATCTGTACGATAAACATTATTGCGGAAAGGATGGCAAGTCCGCACAGAATTCTGTACATCCAAAGTGTAATGTTCACATCCGTAAATCCTGCGCCGTAAACAACTCCCGTGTGTGCATGAAGCAAGTCAAACTGGCGAAGGAAGAAGTTGATTGCCAGCATGATGAAAAAGATGAATCCAAGTATTGTAATCTTGCCGGAAGCAATATTCATGAGTTGTCTGAAATTGCCGTCATCAAACTGTTTCTTCGGTTTAATTGGTCTTGCGTTTACCTTTTTGCCCGTGAGTGACTCGAAAATCTTCGAGAACGGATCTTTTGCATTATTCGCATTGTTACCGCCAAACGGGTTGTCGCCGAAAGGATTTCCGCCAAACGGATTTGCGTTCCCGGTATATCTTTCTTCGGAATCTTCAGCAGTTTCTGCTCCCTGTACCGGTTCTTCCTTGAATACATCCGGTGTCCTTACCGTCATAAGAATAATGTAATATACAATAGTAAGAATTACAAATCCAACGATAACCCCGATAAGAATTTCATTCAGCTGGCTCAGAAATTCAAGCTTGAACAAATAGAATGAAATGTCAAAGCTGAACAGGGGATCTGTAATATCAAAGTCCGTGCTGTTGGCAAACTTGAGAATTTCAAACCAAAGGTTCGTAACACTCATCACTGTTGCAACAACGCCAAAAGCCACTGCAAGCCAGTTTGTTGTGCGGTTGAGCTTCTTCATGTCGGTTGCCTCCGAAGACGCAATTTTTGCAAAGTAGCTCTTTCTGAGGTGGTGCAGATAAAGCATTACAAGACCCGTCACAATAATGAAGGTCGGTATTCCAACCTTAAGCTGCGTTACGAGTTGTGTAAAGAATACAGCAACATACCCCATTTCTTTAAACCACATGAAGTCAGATATAAAGCCGACAAGTGTCAGAAAGAGTGATGCAACGACCACTACAATCAGGATTATTATACTGACTTTCTTTTCGAGTTTTTCCATTATAAAACTTCCTCCTTGATTTCATTTATCACCATCAACCCATTGGAAATAACAGTGTATACTGTTTGAACATCCGAGATTTCCGAGCCGTCGGCTCCTGCATATGTGACTTTGCACAGCGTATAAAATCCCGACTGTCCGGTCTTGATTTCACCGATTTCCAGAGTATTGATTCCAACCAGACTCTCATCCTTTTTGGTATCTATCCATCCATCATAATATTTTATAATTGTTTCTATCAGCTTTTCGCCGTAGGTTGCTGACGCGTCTTTCCACTCTGCATCGACAAATTCGTCTGCAGAAGCGATTTCGTCGAATGAGTATGCCTTGTTTTTATCATAGACAAGCTGCGGATTATATATTACGGATCCTATGGTTTTGACATCTGCCGCTTTTCCGGTAACGATGCCCGATATGTATGCTGATTTCACATCATCGTCTTGTACATCATTTGCGGGTTCATCGGAGCCTCCCGTAAAAATGTCCGCCACTTTGAAGATTACATCGTTTACCATCTGTGACGCCTTGCTGTCCGGAGCAAAAAAC
>OLNZ01001959.1_pt1 | contig 13215 bp, 8 predicted proteins | sample 1672981 | NCBI WGS metagenome assembly OLNZ01 (sample SAMEA3136743, study PRJEB25190) | human gut metagenome | biome: human gut; feature: human-associated habitat; material: faeces | place: Austria | collected 2013
CTGACCGTCAACGAGGGCAGCGAACTGTGGGAGCACACCTACCGCTGTGCCAACGGCGAGGTCCACTATGAACAGGACATGGCGGGCGCGCTGAACCACAGCTGCAACCTCTGGTTCATTCAGGCGGCAGAGACGCTCAAGCCGCAGATCTTCTACGATTATATCCAGGCGTTCGGCTTTACCCAGCCCACCGGCATCGACCTGCCCAACGAGACCCGCTGGACCAGCGTCTACAACGCCGAGCAGATGGCAGAGGTCGATACAAACCTGTACACGGCGGCCTTCGGCCAGAACGAGTCCATCCCCCCGATGCAGATGGCCACCGCCGTAGCGGCCATCGCCAACGGCGGCTACCTTGTTACGCCCTATGTCGTGGATTCCATCTCTGACAAGGACGGCAACATTATCTCCCAGACCGAGACGAACATCCGCCGCCAGGTCATCTCCGAAGAAGTCAGTCGGCAGCTGCTGGCCATGATGGAAAACAACGTCCACGGGGCAGGGGACTACCACTCCTGCGCCAACGCCTACGTGGCGGGCTACCGCATCGGCGGCAAGTCCGGTACGGCAGAGCGCACGGACCGCCATCTGCGCGGCGACGGCGACTATTATAAAATGATGAGCTTTGCCGCTGTGCTGCCCATCGATGATCCAGAGATCGAGGTTTTCGTCCTGCTGGATGATCCGCGCTGGGTCAAGGACTATGCCAGCCAGGTCGTGGCTCCCGTCGTCGGCAACATCATCAGCGAGATCGCGCCCTATCTGGGCATCGAGCAGGACGCTGACTACAACCCCACCGGCACTGTGACCGTGCAGACCTGCCTGGACTACACCTGGACGAACGCGCAGGTCACGCTGAACCGCCTGGGCCTCAAGCATAAGCTGATCGGCCCCAGCAGCGGCAATATCGTCTACCAGTACCCCGTCGGCGGCAGCGTGGTGCCCGCGGGCTCCACCATTTACCTGTACACGGCCACCGACCAGAACTCGATGACCACAACGCCCGACGTCGTCGGCAAGACCGGCACCTTTGCTGAGCAGATGCTCAAGGCCGCCAACCTGAACGTGCAGTTCGCCGGCGACAGCAGCGGCAAGGTCGTGGCGCAGGACGTTGAGGCCGGAACTTCCGCTTCCTACGGCACGATCATAACGCTGACGATGGACAGCGGAGAGGATACCACCAATGACGCCCCGACGGTGACCGAGGAGATCGACCCGGCAAACGAGGAGGGGTAAGCATCCCCGCAGGGGCACCCGGGCTTTCGCGAAACGCTGCATTTCTGTATAGGAGGTCTTTTTCATGCAAACCATTCCTGCCAATCAACTGCTGGCCGGACTGACGCTGGCCGAGCCGGTCGCCATCCGCGCCGTTGTGACCGACAGCCGCAAGGTCGAGCCGGGCTGCGTTTTTGTCTGCTTCCCCGGCGAGCGTGTTGACGGCCATGACTACGCCGCCGGTGCCTACCGGAGCGGCGCAGAATATATCGTTGCCAACCATCCCGTCGAGGGCGTGCCTGCGGACCGCACGGTCATTGTGCCGGACAGCGGCAAGGCCATGATCCGCATGGCGTCCAACTACCGGATGCTGTTCAACCCCAGAATGATCGGCGTCACGGGCAGCGTCGGCAAGACGACGACGAAGGAGTTCTGCTACGCGGTGCTCTCCGCCTTCGGCAAGACCCTCAAGACCGAGGGCAACCAGAACAATGACATCGGCGTGCCCAACACGCTGTTCCGCCTGACCGACGACACCGAGTACGCCGTTGTCGAGATGGGCATGGACCACGCGGGCGAGATCGAGCGTCTGACCCGCTGTGCCCGGCCCGGCGCGGGCATCATCACGATGATCGGTGTTTCGCATCTGGAAAATCTCGGCACGCGCGAGAATATACTGAAGGCAAAGCTGGAGATCTGCACCGGCCTGCCCGACGGCGCACCGCTGGCCCTGAACGCGGACAACGACCTGCTGCCCACGGCAAGCATCCCCAGCCGCCTGCGGCCGGTCTGGTTCGGCATTGACGCCGCGAATGCCGATGTCCGCGCGGTGGATGTCGTCACCGGCGCAAACGGCACGACCTTCAAAATCATCGATACGCAGTACGGTACGTTCGATGCCGCCATCCCGACAGCGGGCATCCACACAGTCTACGACGCGCTGGCTGCCTACGCCGCCGCGACCCGCCTGGGTCTGGACGCTGCCCGCTGTGCTGCCGCGCTGGCGACCTACCGGACGACGGGCATGCGCCAGCATATCGTGGAAAAGGGCGGCATCACCTTCATTGAGGACTGCTACAACGCCAGCCCCGACAGCATGAAGGCTGCGCTCTCTGTCCTCAAGGCACTGCCCAATGCCCGGAAGATCGCGCTGCTCGGTGATATGCTTGAGCTGGGCGGTGCGAGCGAGGAAGGACACCGCCATACCGGCGAGTGGGCTGCTGACGCGGGCGTTGATGCACTCATCGCCTACGGCCCGCGCAGCGCCGCCATGGCCGAGGCCGCAAAAGCGCGCGGGGTTGCGGCGGTGCATTGCCAAACGGCGGAAGAAGTGCTACAATATGTACGGCAATTCGTGCGCCCCGGTGACGCTGTGCTGGTCAAGGCCAGCCACAGCATGGGCCTGGAGCAGCTGCTGCAGGAATACTATAAGGAATTGCCGCAGGGGTAAGCACCCCAACACACGTTTGGAGGAATCAACGGCATGGAGCAAATCTCATCCCTGTTGGCGGCGGCAGCCGTCGGCGGCTTTGCCATCACGGCGGTGGCGGGCAAATTCATGATCCCGGCGCTGCACCGGCTGCACTTTGGCCAGACCATCCGCGAGGAGGGCCCCACATGGCACAGCAAGAAAAACGGCACCCCCACCATGGGCGGCCTCTGCTTTATTCTGGGCATTCTGGCCACGCTGGGCATCGTCTGGGTCATGTACAGCCCTAAGCTGCCGGAGGTGCTTGGTATGCCGCAGCTGCAGGCCGGTATGCTGGTGCTGTTTCTCGCGTTCGGCTCGGGCCTCATCGGCTTTCTGGATGACTTCATTAAGGTCGTCAGGCATCGCAACCTCGGCCTGACCGAGGCGCAGAAGATGATTTTGCAGATCGCGCTGACCTTCGGGTTCATGTTCGGCCTGCACAGCCTCGGTCTGCTGACCACGCAGGTCCAGTTCCCGATTTTTGGGCTGGTGGACATGGGCTTGCTCTACTATCCCATCGCCTTCTTCGGCATCATCTTCCTTGTCAACGCTGTCAACCTGACCGACGGTCTGGACGGCCTGTGCACCGGCGTGACCTTCGTGTCGATGATCGGCTATCTGCTGGCCGGCAGTCTGCTGGGCTTTGTACATGTTTCGCTGATCGCCGCTGCCACGGCGGGTGCCTGCGCGGGCTTTCTGGTCTGGAACTTCTACCCGGCCAAGGTCTTTATGGGCGACACCGGCAGCATGTTCTTCGGCGGCATCGTTACGGCGCTGGCCTTTGTGATGCAGCGCCCCGAGCTGGTGCTCTTTTTCGGCATTGTCTACATCTGGGACGCGATGACCGTCGTCATCCAGCGCACGTATTTTAAGGCGACCCACGGCAAGCGCATCTTCCGCATGACGCCGATCCACCACGCCTTTGAGATGCGCGGCTGGCGCGAGGTCAAGATCGACGGCTTTTTTGCGCTGATTGCCGTCATCGGTGTGGCAATGGGAATTTTTTACATCTGTGTGGCATAAGCAGCGGGGCCGGGCCTACCCGGCCTCTGCCTGTTTCTGCCCCTAAGGGAGGTGACCGCCCATGAGCACTGCCGTGAGCATTGTGCGTACACTGCTGGGCCTTTTGTTTGACCATACCATCGGAAATATTGTGCGCATGGTACCCATCATACGCCTGCCCAAGCTGGAGCGGGGGCCGGTCTCCCGGGGCTTTCTCGCCCTGCTGCTGGGCATTTTGTTCTTCGGGCTGACGATGCTGTTCTCGGCCAGCTATTCCAGCGCCTACGCCACCAGCGGTAAACTGTACAGTATCATTAAACCGCAGGTCATGATTGCACTTGTGGGGTTGGCCTTTATGTGGATCCTGTCCAACATTAACTACCGCGCACTGCGTCTGATGAGTGAGAGTCTGTACATCATCACCATCGTGCTGCTGATCCTGGCGCTGCTCAGCCCGGAGGACACCAACGGCACCTACCGCTGGGTGTATCTGCCGGGCGGTGCCTCCTTCCAGCCGTCGGAGCTGGCAAAATTCTCACTCATGATCTGGACAGCAGATATGCTGGACCGCGACTATGACAAGAAGAACAGGTTGTGGTACGGCGCGATAAAGCCTGCGCTGCCGCTGCTGCCCATCCTGTATCTGCTGCACAAGGAGCCGCACAACTCCGCCATGATCCTGCTCTGCCTGATTTTTGCCACGATGCTCATCTGCACCCTCTCACCCGGCCGCTGGCTGCTGCCGCTTATTCCGGCGTGTGCAGTAGTCGGCAGCTACTTCCTGAAGGGGCTGGCCAGCGGAGAAGGCTACGCCGCGGGCCGTATGGACGCTGCCTGGGGTCTTGCGCCGCTGGATACTGCCGGTATGGGGTGGCAGACCCTTCAGAGCATCTATGCCATCTCCACAGGCGGCATGTTCGGCGTGGGCATCGGCGCGAGCGTGCAGAAGCACCAGTGGCTGCCCTACGCCGAAAACGACTTTATCTTCGGCGTCATCGGTGAGGAGCTGGGCTTCTTCGGCTGTGTTATCCTCATCGGTGCGTTTGCGGTGCTGCTGATCATGGGCATTATGATCGCCCTGCGCGCGCCCGACCTGTACGGCACGGTGCTGGGCATCGGCATCATCTCGCAGATCGCCTGGCAGGTGTTTCTGCATATCGCCGTCGGCACGGCACTGATCCCCAACACCGGCATCAGCCTGCCGTTCTTCTCCTCCGGCGGCACCAGTCTGCTGCTGCTGCTGAGCGAGATGGGCGTGCTGTTGAGTATCTCGCGCGCCGGAAATGCCCGGGAACAGCGCCTGGCAGAGCAGCATCGCGCCGAGACAGAACGGATGCTGCAGCGCACCCGCTACCGCAGCAGAGCCGCGCGGTAGGGGGACGCCCGTGGCACGGCGGGCACAGCCTATATTTTATTCTCATGGAGGTCCATCATGCGCGTTTTAATTGCTGCCGGCGGTACAGCCGGTCACATCAATCCGGCGCTGGCGATTGCCGGTGCCCTGAAGGCCGCGGACCCGACGGCGGAGATCCACTTTGCGGGCCGCCGCGAGGGGATGGAGTACGGCCTTGTCACCAAGGCAGGCTACCCCTTCCATCACATTGAGATCAACGGCTTCCAGCGCCATTTGAGCCTGGAAAACATTGGCCGCAACATCGTAGCCATCTGGCATCTGGCGCTGTCCGGCCCGCGCACCCGGAAGATTCTGAACGAGGTCAAACCCGACCTTGTCATCGGCTGCGGCGGCTACGTCAGCGGACCCATCGTCCGCGCGGCAGCCCGGCGCGGCATCAAGACAGCCATCCATGAGCAGAACGCCTTCCCGGGCGTGACCAACAAGCTGCTGGCGAAGGAGGTCAACATTGTGCTGGCCGCCAGCGCGGACGCGGTTGAAAAGCTCGGCGCGCCGGAAAAAACCACCGTCGTGGGCAACCCTGTCCGCCCCGAGGTGCTGACCGCGGACCGCGCCGCAGCGCGCGCCAAGCTGAACGCCGGAAACCGTACCGTGATTTTGAGCTTCGGCGGCAGTCTCGGTGCGGACCGCATCAATCAGGTCGTGGCCGACCTCTGCGCCTGGGAAAAGCAGACGCACCGGAACGTGCTTCACCTGCACGCCACCGGCAGCCGCGGCGTCAAGCTGTTTGAAGGGCTGGAAAAGGAAAAGGGCTTTGCCCCCGGCGAGAACCTCGTCGTGACGGAGTATATCAACAACATGCCCCAGCTGCTGGCCGCGGCAGATCTCGTCATTGCCCGCTCCGGCGCACTGACGCTGGCCGAGCTTGAGGCTGTGGGCCGCGCATCGGTGCTGATCCCCAGCCCGAACGTGGCCGAAAACCACCAGTATTACAATGCCCTTGAGCTGCAAAAGGCCGGTGCGGCAGTCGTCATCGAGGAAAAGAACCTGACCGGTGACGGTCTTGTCAAAACTGTCGAGACTCTGCTGGCCACCCCCGGCAAGCTGGCCGAGATGGGCGCCAACGCCAAGACCCTCGGCAACCCGCACAGCCTTGATTTGATTACCGAAAAGCTGATGAAGTTGGTCAACGGCTAAGCAAGGCTGCATACACCCTGTAGGGGCAAACATCGTTCGCCCGCCCGCTGCGACGAGCGTCGCCGGGCCACGCCCCGTAGGGGCGCATTCTATATGCGCCCGCCCAACGTACCATCCACCCACGGGCAGCCGCCCCAAAATTCACCGGAAAGGAGCCGCTTATGGACCGCAACCAGCGCAGCCGCAGGCAAAAATCCGCAAACGGCTCCTACGCCCAACAGTCCCGCCGCAGTATGGGCAGCCGCTTGGGCCTTGAAAAAAGGAACGCCCCGCGCCCCAAAGCGCCGCCTGAAAAGGCCGCGCCTACTCCCCATGTGCCCCCGCGGCAGCGCCCTGCGCAGGAGATCAATCCCCAGAAGGCAGGCTACCGCCCCGGCACGCCAAGGCGCACGCGCCGCGTCACACAGGCGGAGATTATACGGGCAAAGCGCCGCCGCCGTCTGCTGGGGGCGCTCGGCGTGCTGGCCGTGCTGGCCGTGGGTGCGTTTGTGTCGATCAACCTTCTGTTCAAGGTCACGATCTTCCGGGTAGAGAGCTATGACCGCTCCCAGCCCGTCGATACCGGCATCTACACGTCCGACGAGCTGATCGAGGCGCTGGGCATCGAGAAAAACTCCAACCTGTTCGCCTTCTCCACCGCGGAAAAGACCCAGCAGCTGGCGCTTCAGTTCCCGTATTTGGAGCATGTCGCTGTGGAGATCCAACTGCCCGCCGCGGTCATCATCAAGGTCGAGCCCGCCACGGAGCGGTTCGCCTGTATGTACCCGGGCGGGTGGATGGTCTTGAGCGACTCCCTCAAAATTCTGCGCACAGACGTCAGCCAGCCGGACGGCCTGATTCTGCTGACCATGTCGCTGCCCACAGATTTCTCCCCCGTGGTGGGGCAGAACATCGAGCCCAAGAGTTATAACTCACTCCTTAGCGAGACCCAGCAGGCCACAACGGAGACAGCGGGTCTGCAGGCCAGCGCACTGCAAACGCTGAGCGAAATGCGGGACGGCCTGCAGGAGAACAACTTGTTTGACGGCACGACGGCGCTGAACATCCAGGATCTGAGTGATATTGAGTTCACCTACCAAAACCGCGTTCAGGTGCTGCTGGGCAGTGAGACGAACCTCGCCTACAAGCTGCGACTGGCCGCTGCCGCGCTGACCGACCCGGAAAAGGGTCTGGCCGCCGGTGATAAGGGCGTGCTCGACATCTCGACCCAGCGCAGCGACGGCGACATCCGCGCCTACTTCGACCCCGATACCCCTGAACCGACACCCACCCCGGAGCCGACCCCGCCCCCCGAGGAGGGGACCGACCCCGAAAGCCCCACAGAATAACCCCAACACCCCGACAGAAAAGTCGGGGTGTTTTTTTGGATAGGGCTGTAACATCCGCGGCCCAAACAACACTAATAGAGTGAAAGCACAGAGAAAGGGGGACAGGCCATGCCGCTGCCGGAATTGCCGGAATTAGAAGAACTGTACAGACTCTACCGCACGGACCTGTACCGCTATCTCTGTCACCTGACTCACGACCCCGCCGAGGCGGAGGATCTCCTAAGCGAGACCTTCCTGCGGGCGCTGAAACGGCTGCACACCTACCGCGGGGACTGCGCTGTCAAGACCTGGCTGTTCGGCATTGCGCGTAACGTCTGGCTGGAAGGCTTACGCAAAAAGCACCCCACCGCCAGCACCGATGACCTGTTGGAAGGTTGCCTGGCCGAGGACACCCTGACCGAGCGCACGGACAGCCGCCTGCAATGGCAGCGTGTGAAGGAGCTGCTGCAGCAAAGGGATGACCGAGCCCGCCGCGTGGTGCAGCTGCGGGCCATGGGCTACAGCTACAATGAAATTGCCGCGGAGCTGCACATTAGCGAAAGCTCGGCCCGCGTGATCGAGCACCGCACCCGCACATGGTTAAAACAAATGCTTGCAAAGGAGGGCTACGACCTGTGAACAAAGCTGCCGAAACTGCAAAAATCCCCTGCGCGGTCTGCCGCGACCTGATGCCGCTGGTGCAGGACGGCGTGGCCAGTCCGGAGAGCGAAGCGCTGGTACAGGCGCACATGGCAGTCTGCCCCGCCTGCCGCGCCCTGTGGCAGGGAACGGACGACCCCGCCATGCCGGAACTGCCCGCCCCGGATGACGGTAAGATCCTGCAAAAACTGCGCCGCCGATACAGCACCCATTTGCTGCTGCTGGCCTTTGTGGGCATTGCGGCGGGCGTGGCCCTGGGGTATACAGGCAGCGCCAACTGGGTTATCCTGTTCCTGCCGTGTGTCTGGGCCGTTCTGACCTGCCGGGATACCGGCATGGGCAAGCCACTGCTGCTGTTTACGCTGGGGCTGGCCGTGCTGGATGCTATCATAAAGCAGACGGCTTTTTTGGAATCATTCTCGCTTAGCAATTTCTTATGGAATCTGGCGTCCGGCTGTATCTTGTACGCTGTTTTGGGCGGCATGGGCTGGCTGATCGGCTGGCTGCTGCACTATGCAAAGGAGAGTACCCATGAAAACAAAGAATAAAAAGACGAAAACCATGCGCCGCCTGGCACTGGCGGCGGCCCTGCTGCTGATTTTGGCTCTGCTGCTGGCCTTTGACGCCATCAACGGTGACCCGCTCAGCCAACAGTGGGCTATACATCGGGCCATTCGATATGCGGAAAAGCTATATCCGGAGGAAACATTTCACTGGGACCAGCGCACCGCCGCTGATGGACAGTTCTTCCACTATGTGGTATACGTTCAGTCTGACCAGAGCCGTGATACAAACTTTGCAGTGCAGACGCGGTTCTGGCTGCTGACTGATGATGAAATCCGGGGTATGGAGCTTGAGCCGACCCACACGTTTTACGTTGACCACCGCTGGAACACGTGTTATCGCCTGGGAAATGAAGCCGCCCAGCAGGCAACCGCATATTTGACCGTGCAGGCCCCGGAACTGCAATTCGCTTCGGCCTACGGCGCACAGGGGAATATCGTAGACATCAATCTCTGCTATACGGAGCAGGACGGCGTGACCCCAGCTGACTATGTGGACGACCTGCCGTTGGGCGCGGCTTTTGACAAGACTCTGCTGCAAAAGGTGCCCAGCCGCCTGTGCGCACAAGTGCTGTGCGACGGCAAGCCTACCGAGGCGGACATGCAAACCGTCCTGCACACCCTCAAGCAGGTGCTGGAAAGCAACGACATGCCGATCACCTATTACGACATCACCCTTGTGCCCACCGGCGATTACGCTGACCACAGCGCGTTTATGGCGGATGTGTTGGAATCCGGTCTGACGTCCGCCGATACAATTGCATAAAAAATACCCGTATTGCCTTTAGTAAGACAATACGGGTATTTTGCTGTTCTGTAGGGGGCGATGCTTGTCATCGACCTGCGGGCGGATGCAAACATTCGCCCCTACAATTTACGATGCAATCAATCAGACGTTCAGCTCCACATGCTGGCCCAGGTCCTCTTTGTTGGCGTCCAGCACGGGCTGGATGACATCGCGCAGGAACTCGGTGACCTGCTCGGCGCTGCGGCCGGTGAAGGCCTCGGGGCTCAGCTCGGCCTCGATCTCCTCGCGGCTCAGGCCGAACGCAGGGTCAGCCTCGACGCGGGCAATCATGTCGTTGGGCTTGCCCTCCTGCTTGACAACGGCAGCGGCGGCCACAGCGTGCTCACGCAGACGCTCGTGCAGCTCCTGACGGTCACCGCCCTTCTTGACGGCCTTCATCATGATGTTCTCGCTTGCCATGAACGGCAGCTCGGCCATGACGCGGGCACGGACGACCTTCGGGTAGACGACCAGCCCGTCGGAGACGTTCAGCAGGATGTTCAGGATGGCGTCAGCAGCCAGGAAGCCCTCGGCCATCGCAATGCGCTTATTGGCGGAGTCGTCCAGCGTGCGCTCAAACCACTGGGTACCGGCAGTGATGGCGGGGTTCAGCACGTCCACCATCAGGTAGCGGCTCAGCGCACAGATGCGCTCGCAGCGCATGGGGTTGCGCTTGTAGGGCATAGCGGAGGAACCGATCTGGTTCTTCTCAAACGGCTCCTCCATCTCCTTGAAGTTTGCCAGCAGGCGGATGTCCGTCGCCATCTTCATGGCGGACTGGCCGATGCCAGCCACGGCGGACAGCACATTGTAGTCCACCTTGCGGCTGTAGGTCTGGCCGCAGACCGGCACGACCTTGGTAAAGCCCATCTGGGCGCAGACGTCGGCCTCGACGGCCTTGATCTTAGCGGAGTCGCCGTTGAACAGCTCCACAAAGCTGGCCTGGGTGCCGGTGGTACCCTTAACGCCGCGCAGCGCCAGCTGGGAGATCTGGTGGTCAAGCTCCTCCAGATCCATGTACAGCTCGTTCATCCAGAGCGTGGCGCGCTTGCCGACGGTGGTCAGCTGCGCGGGCTGGCAGTGGGTGTAGGCCAGGCAGGGCATGGCCTTGTACTCGTCGGCGAACTTGGCCAGATTTGCCAGCACGCCGATGACCTTCTTGCGCACGAGCTGCAGGCCCTCGCGCATGATGATGACGTCTGTGTTGTCACCGACATAGCAGCTGGTCGCGCCCAGATGGATGATGCCCTTTGCCTTGGGGCACTGCAGGCCGTAGGCGTAGACATGGCTCATCACGTCATGGCGGACGAGCTTCTCGCGCGCAATGGCGTCCTCATAGTTGATGTCGTCCTTGTGCGCCTCCAACTCGGCAATCTGCTCATCGGTGATGGCCAAGCCCTGCTTCTGCTCGGCCTTAGCCAGCGCGATCCACAGCCGGCGCCAGGTGCGGAACTTGTTGTCGTCAGAGAAGATGTACTGCATCTCATCCGACGCATAGCGAGTAGAGAACGGCGAAATATATTTGTCGTGTTGTGCCATTGGGTCAAATCCTCACAATCTTTTAAGCTGATAGTTCCAGTATAGCAGAAACTTCCCGAAATATCAAAGCTTGAAATAATTCACGCCGCCCTCAAAGATCGGCTGGTATTTGTCACCGGTGACGTTCTTATAGAGCTGCTCGCCGCTGCGCTCGCTGTGGCCCATCTTGCCAAAGACACGGCCATCCGGGCTCGTGATGCCCTCGATTGCCAGCACGGAGCCGTTCGGATTGTAGCGCATGTCCATCGTCGGGCGGCAAAGCAGGTCAACGTACTGGGTCGCAATCTGGCCGTTGTCGATGAGCTGGTTCAGCAGCTGCTCGTTGCAGACAAAGCGGCCCTCGCCGTGGCTGATGGCGATCAGGTGCTCGTCGTTGATGTCGCATTTGCTCAGCCAGGGGCTCTTGTTGCTGGCCACGCGGGTACGCACCAGCATGGACTGATGGCGGTGGATCGTATTAAACGTCAGCGTCGGGTCGCTTTCGGTGATGGGACGGATCTCGCCGTAGGGGACCAGGCCCAGCTTGATGAGTGCCTGGAAGCCGTTGCAGATGCCCAGAGCCAGACCGTCGCGCTGGTTCAGCAGACGGTTGACTGCGTCGGCCACCGACGGATTGCGGAAGAACGCCGCAATGAACTTGGCACTGCCGTCCGGCTCGTCGCCGCCGGAGAAGCCGCCCGGCAGCATCAGGATCTGCGCCTCGTCCAGCTCCTTCACCAGCGCCTCGCAGCTCTCGGCCACGTTGGCGGGGGTCAGGTTTTTCAGCACCAGAACATGCGGGTCGCCGCCTGCGCGGCGGAACGCGCGGGCCGTGTCGTACTCGCAGTTCGTGCCGGGGAATACGGGGATGACGACCCGCGGCGTCGCCAGGCGCACAGAGGGAGCCACGCGCTTGTTGGCGGGGCAGTCATGCTCCAGCGCGGGAACGAACTCACCGGCCTTGCGGTAGGGGAATACCGGCTCGAGCTTTTGCTCCCACAGCTCCTGCAGACGGGCCAGGTCAATGGCCTTGCCCTCGGCCTCCAGCGTGTAGTCCACGGTGGTGAAGCCGAGAAACTCACCGGCGGAGGCATCAAGCAGCTCCAGAATGACCGCGCCGTAGGCGGGCTTGAACAGATCGTTCAGGTCGATGTCATTGGACAGCTGCAGACCCACATGGTTGCCGACGCACATCTTGAACAGTGCCTCGGCCACACCGCCGTAGCCCGGCGTGGCGGCAGCCAGCACCTTGCCCTCATCGATCATCTGTTCGACGGTCTTGTAAATGGAAATCAGGCTGCCGATCTCGGGCAGACCGTTCTTGTAGTTGGGGCGCAGGATGACAACGGAGCTGTTGGCCTTCTTGAACTCGGGGCTCTGCACGTCGCGGGTGTTGCCGATGGCCGTCGCAAAGCTGACGAGCGTCGGGGGCACGTCCAGTCCCTCAAAGCTGCCGGACATCGAGTCCTTGCCGCCGATGGACGCAATGCCCAGACCCATCTGGGCATCCAGCGCACCGAGCAGGGCGGCCAGCGGCTTGCCCCAGCGCTCGGGCTTATCGTTCATATGCTCAAAATATTCCTGGAACGTCAGGTACATATCCTCGTGGTGGAAGCCCGCGCAGACCAGCTTGGTCACGCTCTCGACCACGGCCATATACGCGCCGCGGTAGGGGTCAGCCTCGGTCAGGTAGGGGTTGAAGCCCCACGCCATGCCGGAGCAGGTCGTCGTCTCGCCGTCCACGGGCAGCTTGGCGGCCATAGCCATCGTCGGGGTCAGCTGGTACTTGCCGCCGTAGGGCATCAGCACGGTGGCTGCGCCGATGGTGGAGTCGAACCGCTCGCCCAGGCCCTTTTGGCTGCAGACGTTCAGGTCGCTGACCATGGATTCCAGCTTCTGCTCAAACGTTGCACCGGCAAACTGGGGCTGCCAGACATGGCCCGGCAGGATGTGCGCATCAGCGTGGCGCTCGGCACCGTTGGAGTTCAGGAACTCGCGGGAGAGGTCAACGATGGTCTTGCCGTTCCAGACCTCGCGCATCCGCTTTTCCTCGGTGACGGTGGCAACGATAGTCGCCTCGAGGTTTTCCTCGGCGGCGTACTTCATAAAGGTCTCGGCGTCCTCGGCGGCGACGGCCACGG
>OLNZ01001967.1_pt1 | contig 13154 bp, 7 predicted proteins | sample 1672981 | NCBI WGS metagenome assembly OLNZ01 (sample SAMEA3136743, study PRJEB25190) | human gut metagenome | biome: human gut; feature: human-associated habitat; material: faeces | place: Austria | collected 2013
AAGAAAATAATAAAACATGTAATGAGAAATTAGAAAGAAAATATTTAAATCTAAAGAAAAATTCAATATCTAAATTTATAAATATTTTTGGAAAGAATAATATTGATTTTATGTTATTTAATGATGCAGAAAAGAAAATTATTATGTCACGTGGTTATGATTTTGTAGAGAGAATAATTAATTTTTTAAATAAAATTGGTTATGAGTTTAAAAATGAAATTTTATTAATTATCGCTGGAACAAACAATGATATATTATCTGGCATAGAAGAATTTATAAAAAAAGATTATATTAATAGTGAGTTTGTAAGAAATAATATTAATGTATTATTGCCATCAAATGATTTAGATGAAGTATCTTATAATCTATTAACTAGAAATATGAATTTACTATTAGATAAAGGTATAAATATTAAAGGTCTTGATTCTGACGGAATGGATTTTTATGTATCAAGTACAGAATTAATAGAAGACAATTTATCTGTTATAGAAGAATCAAAGGTAAATATTAAAACAAGAAATTTAAAAAATTATAACTTCTTAGGTGAAGAAGATTTAAAGGGTAAAATTAATAATCTAAAAGAACTTGGAATAAGTATAAATAGTAGTATTGAAGTACTAAATAGTGATATAAATATTATTAAAAGAATAAAATTATGTAATAGTTTAGGTATATCTATTTATGATGAAAATAACAAAATAAAAAAAGATATATTAAATAAAGATTTATTCTTTGTTCCAGATTCAAAAATTGATGAATATGTTAATGAAAAGACTTTAGTTTTAAATTAAAGTCTTTTTTAGTTAAACGAATTAAACTTTTCCTTGCTTTTATTTGTATTATAAAGTAAAATAGAGGTGTTGTAAAAAAATAAGTGTGGTGAAAAATATGTTACAAGTAAATAATTTAAGTTTAAAATTTAATACAAGAGTATTATTTGAAAATGTTAATTTAAAATTTGAAAAAGGAAACTGTTATGGTGTAATAGGCGCAAATGGTGCGGGAAAATCTACATTCTTAAAAGTACTTAGTGGAGAAATAGAATCAACAACAGGTTCTATTGTTATGTCTAAAGGTGAAAGAATGTCAGTATTAAAACAAGATCATAATGCTTATGATGAATATAAAGTACTTGATACAGTAATAATGGGTAATACAAAACTTTATAGCATAATGAAAGAAAAAGATGCATTATATTCAAAAGAAGATTTTACAGAATCTGATGGTATAAAAGCAGGTGAGTTAGAAGCAGAATTTGCAGATCTTAACGGATGGAATGCTGAAAGTGATGCTGCTATACTTTTAAGTGGACTTGGAATAGATGTTAGTTATCATGAAAAACTAATGAAAGATTTAAGTGGTGCAGAAAAAGTAAAAGTGTTACTAGCATCTGCTCTTTTTGGTGATCCTGATATCCTAATACTTGATGAACCAACAAACTATCTTGATATAGAAGCAAAAGTATGGCTTGAAGAATTTTTACTTAACTTTGATAATACAGTAATAGTAGTATCACATGATAGACACTTCTTAAATAAAGTATGTACACATATGCTTGATATAGATTATGGTAAGATTACATTATTTATTGGTAACTATGACTTTTGGTATGAATCAAGTCAGTTAATATTAAAACAAATGAAAGATTCAAATAAAAAGAAAGAAGAAAAAATAAAGGAATTAAAAGACTTTATCGCAAGATTCTCTGCAAATGCATCAAAAAGTAAACAAGCAACAAGTAGAAAAAAATCATTAGAAAAAATTGAACTTGAAGAAATGAAAGCATCTTCTAGAAGATATCCATATATAAATTTTGAAGTAGAAAGACCTCTTGGAAAAGATGTACTTGAGTTAAAAGGAATAAGCAAAACTATTGATGGAGAGGTTGTACTTAAAAATATGAACTTAACTATTAATACAAATGATAAAGTAGGTTTTGTTGGAACTAATGAACTTGCAATAACAACACTTTTTAAAATAATAACTGGTGAATTAGAACCAGATTCTGGTGAAGTAAAATGGGGAACAACAGTAAAATATGATTATTTTCCTAAAAATCATGATAAGTTTTTCGATAATAATTATGATTTAATTGACTGGTTAAGACAATATTCAAAAGAACAAGAAGAACCATTTATTAGAGGATTTTTAGGTAGAATGTTATTTTCTGGTGATGAAGCACTAAAGAAAGTAAAAGTATTATCAGGTGGAGAAAAGGTAAGATGTATGATGAGTAAACTTATGCTTAGTGGAGCAAATGTTCTTGTTATGGATGATCCAACTAACCATTTAGATATTGAGTCAATAACATCACTTAATAAAGGTATGGAAAACTTTAAGGGAGCACTTTTATTCTCATCACATGACCATGAACTTTTATCGACAGTTGCAAATAGAATTATAGAATTTAAAGAAGACGGAAAATATGTTGATAAAATGATGAATTATGATGAATATTTAGAATCTGTTAAGTAGGTGAATTATGGAAAGAGAAAACTTATTTAATCTTTATGTAGAAGCATATTTTGGAGTAAGAGAAATGGATGAATATGATTTAAAAGAATATGTTCTTAAAGATATTGAGAACTATATAAAAGATTTTGTATATACAAATGATATAGATATAAATTATGCCAAAGAAAATGCTGAAAGAATAAAAGATGAAGTAAATATAAAAACTAAATTACAATCTAGTTTAATACTCTTAAATAAAATGAATGCACCAGAAGAACTTATATTACTTGTTAGAAAAAAGATAAAAGGATTAAATGATTAAAAAGGAAAATTAAATTTTTCTTTTTTTGTATATTGACTAAAAGATTTCTATAATATATCATATAAAGTCAAGAGGTGGAAATATATGAAAATAGAAATGATGGAGTTTTTATCGGATAAAATAACAGATATAAATTTATTAAAAAAGTTAATATTAACTTTAGATAAAATGTCTTCAAACAATTTAAAGAGATTTCTTGATGAATTAAAAAGGTCTGATTATAACGAATATATATGCAAAATGATGATTGATTTAAATGAAGGAAAAGAAATAACAAAAGAACAAAAGAATATAATAGAAAAATTAAAAAATTATGACTATAATGAAAATGTATACAATATAGCTATAAATAATGATGTACTAAAGTCGAAAACGATAGAAGAAAAAATAAAATTAATAGAAGAATTAAAAAAATGCAATTATAGTTATACTGCATATGACATAGCAGTTGATGAAGATGTATTAGAAACAAGAACAACAGAAGAACAAATAAGGTTAATGGAAGAATTAGAAAAATGTGATTATAATTCTGCTACATACCGCATCGCAATGTATAGTGATGTATTAGAAACAAGAACAACAGATGAACAAATAAAACTAATGGAAGAATTAAAGAATCGTGATTATAATGAAGATGCGTGTGATATAGCTACAGATGAAAATGTATTAAGTACAAGAACATTAGAAGAACAAATAAAATTAATGGAAGAACTAAAGAATTGTGATTATAATAAAAATGTGCTTGATACAGCTATAGACAGAGATTTGTTGAGAAAAAAATCATTAGAAAAACAAATAAAGTTAATGAAAAAGCTTTATCTAGAAGAATTAGAAAAGCAAAAGACAGCAATACATAGTGAAAATATGAGAAAAATTTCAAATGTAACAGAATTTAAAATGTATTTAAATGAATTAAAGCAAGAATTAGGAAAAGATACGGATGTAAAGTCAGATACTGTTGTACTTAAATTTACTCCAGATAAAAAGAAGAAAAGAAAAGAAAATTAAATTTTTCTTTCTTTTTTTCTTTATAGAAACTAAAAAAATTGATATAATGAATATGGAAGTAAGGGTGGTAATAATGGATAGTAAATTAGAATTATTTTTAAGTAAAATAAATTTACCAAAAGAAGATTATAATTATTTTAATGAAGGTAAAATTTTAAAAATAAAATCAACAAAAGATAAATTAAATTGGGATTTTATAATTGAAACTAAAGAATTATTACCAATAAAAGTCTTAGAATATTTAGATGAAAACATAAAAAAAGGTTTTCCTAATCTAAATACAGTAACATATGAAATAGTACCTAAAACAGTTAATAAGTTATTAATAAATAGTTATTTTAATTATATAATTAATAAACTATCTTTAGGCAAAGCAGTTTCAATGATTTTTTATGGAAAAGAAATAAAGGCTACTACTAATGGAATGGTTATAACAGCGTCAAATAAAGCAGAAGAAAATATGATAAATAGTAGATTAAATGAAATAATTAATACATACCATAAAATTGGTTTTGGAAGCTTAAATTTAAAAATAGAATTATTAGATGGCGGAAATGAATTAAAAGAAGAAATAAAAAAAGAATTAGAAGAAGAAGTAAAAGAAGCAAGCAAAGAAGCTACTGAATTTTTAAACAAACCAAAAGAAAGACCAAGAGAAAGAATGCAGATGGTATCTACTAAAAAAGATCCAGAAAGTAGTGCGATTATAGGATTTGAAAATATGAGTGATCCAGTTTCTGTACAAACTATAACTGGTGAAATGAATGATGTAACAATTGAAGGATACATATTTGGTAAAGAATTATTTGAGTCAACAAAAAGTGTATTTAAAATTATAACTTTAAAAGTATCAGATTTATCAGATAGTATTTTAGTAAAAATATTCTTTAGAAATGAAGAAGATTTTAATAGAGTAAATGGTGAACTAAATGAAAATTCTTGGTATAAAATAAATGGTAGAGTATCATTTGATACATTCGCAAATGATTATGTATTAAGTGCTAGAAATATTGTTCCAATTGAAAGTAAATTTAAAGAAGAACAAGATACTGAAGAAGAAAAAAGAGTAGAACTACATGCTCATACTATTATGAGTCAAATGGATGGAGTAGTTTCAGTAGAAGACTTAATAAAACAAGCAAAAAAATGGGGACATAGAGGAATAGCTGTTACAGACCATGATGGAGTACAAGCATTCCCAAATGCATTTAACTTAGTAAGAGGAATGAATAAAGATTTAAAAGAAGGCGAAGAACCTTTTAAAGTAATATATGGGTGCGAACTTGTTATGGTTGATGACAATATTGATATTGTAATAAGACCAACAGATGAAGGAATATTAGATGCAACATATGTAGTATTCGACCTTGAAACAACAGGTTTTAATGCCGGTGGTGCAGACTCAATTATTGAAATAGGTGCGACTAAAATAAGAAATGGTGAAATACTAGATTCATTTGATGAACTTATTGATCCAAAAAGAAAATTACCACAAAAGATAATTGATGTAACACATATTACTGATGATATGCTTGTAGGTAAGATGAATGAAGAAGAAGGCGTAAAGAAATTTATTGAATGGATAGGCGGAGAAAATGTTCCTATGGTTGCCCACAATGCAAAATTCGACGTATCATTCATTGAAATGGCATATAAAAAATATGATTTAGGTGAATTTAAAAATCCAGTAATAGATACACTTGAACTTTCTCGTGCACTTGACAATACAGAAGCAAGACATAGTTTATCAGCAATTACAAAAAGATATGGAGTTGTATTTGATGAAGATGCACACCATAGAGCAAATTATGATGCTGAAGGAACAGCTTTAGTACTTCATAAAATGCTTAAAAAAATGTATGATCAAAACTTTAGAAAAATAAGTGAATTAAATAACTTAGTACCAAAAGATGAAATACATAAATATGGTAAAACACATGATATAAATATACTTACATTAACAAGAGAAGGATTAAAAAATTTATTTACAATCGTTTCTTATGCAAATACTAAATATTTATATAAAACCCCTAGAATACTTAGAAGTGAAATAGAAAAATATAGAAAAGGTTTATTAATAGGTAGTGGATGCTATCAAAGTGAAGTTTTTACTAGTGCAAGTACAAAAAGTGATGAAGAACTTGCTAATATAATTAAATTTTATGATTATGTTGAAGTACAACCAGTAGATGAATATTGTCATTTAGTACCATCTGTATTTGAAAATGAAGCACAACTTATTCAAAATATAGAAAAAATAGTTAGAGTTACTGAAGAAGCAGGTAAGATAATTGTCGCAACAGGAGATGTACATCACTTAAAGAAAGAAGATAAGATTTATAGAGAAATAATCATAAATCAAAATGTTCCAGGTAGAGGAAGACATCCACTTATTAGAAATAGTAAAGGTGGACAAATACCATCACAACATTTTAGAACAACAAATGAAATGCTTGAAAACTTTGAATTCTTAGGTAAAGAAAAAGCAAAAGAATTAGTAATAACAAATCCAAATAAAATACTTGATATGACAGAAGTATTTGATGTAATAATTCAAACAGGAGGAGTACCTTTTTCACCAAGAGTAAAAGCAGATGATGGTAAAACTTATCTTGATTGCCCTAGAGTAGTTACAGACCTTGTATATGAAAAAGCAAATGATTGGTATGGTGATCCACTTCCATATAATATTGAATCAAGACTAGGTACAGAACTTTATGGTGATATAGTTTTAACAAGTGTAAAATATTATCTTGATAAAAGTTTAAGTGATGAAGAAAAAGAAATTGAATCATTTAAACAATTACATGATGTTATTGTAAAAGGTTCGGATGCTGTTAAAGACTTAGTTAGAAAGTATTTAGTAGATACTAGTGAAGAAGAATTAACCGGTGATGAACTAGAAAAGAAACTAAAGAAAAGCCTAGGTGGAGTAATAGGTGCTGGATTCGATCCTATTTACTTGATTGCACAAAGACTAGTTAAAAAATCAAATAATGATGGCTTCTTAGTTGGTTCAAGAGGATCTGTTGGATCTAGTTTCGTCGCAACAATGATGGGAATAACAGAAGTAAATCCACTTGCGGCTCACTATAGATGTCCAAAATGTAAACATAGTATATTTGAAGAAGATGGAAAAGCATTAGGTGCGACTTATTCAAGTGGTTTTGATTTACCTAATAAAAATTGTCCAAAATGTGGTACTTTGATGCTTAAAGATGGACAAGATATTCCATTTGCTACATTCCTTGGATTTAATGCAGATAAAGTTCCAGATATAGATCTTAACTTTTCAGATTTAAACCAAGCAGCAATCCATGAATATACAAAGGTATTATTTGGTGTTGATAATGTTTATAGAGCAGGAACAATAGGTACTGTCGCAGAAAAAACCGCATATGGTTATACAAAAGGATTCTTTGAAGACAAAGGTATAGAAAAAAGATCAATAGAAATAGAAAGACTTTCAAAAGGATGTACAGGTGTTAAAAGAACTACAGGACAACATCCAGGTGGAATAGTAGTTATACCAGATTACATGGATGTATTTGATTTTACACCATTCCAGTTTCCAGCAGATGATCCAAATTCTGCATGGAGAACAACACACTTTGATTATCATAAAATTGAAGATGATGTATTAAAACTAGATATATTAGGTCACTCAGATCCAACACAACTTCGTATGATACAAGATATGACAGGGACAGATGTTACAGAAGTTCCATTAGATGATAAAGAAACAATGGGAATATTCTTGTCACCTGCGCCACTTGGTGTAACATCAGATCAAATAATGTGTAATACTGGTACTCTTGGTATACCAGAATTTGGTACAAAATTTACAGTACAAATGGTTGAAGATACTAAACCAAAAACATTTGCCGAATTAATTAAAATATCTGGTTTATCACATGGTACCGATGTTTGGCTAGGTAATGCACAAGATTTAATAAAAAATAATATTGTACCATTCTCTGAAGTAATAGGATGTCGTGATGATATAATGGTATATCTAATGTATAATGGTCTTAAACCTATTACTGCATTTAAAATAATGGAGTTTGTAAGAAAAGGTAGAGCAAGTAAACCAAAAGATCATGATCAATGGGTTGAATATGAACAAATATTAAAAGATGCTGGAATAAAAGATTGGTTTATTGAATCATGTCATAAAATAAAATACATGTTCCCAAAAGCCCATGCCGCAGCATATGTAACAAGTGCATTTAGAGTTGCTTGGTATAAAGTTCATATGCCAGTATATTACTATGCATCTTGGCTTTCATGTAAAGCAACTGATGTTGATATTATTTCTATGATAAAAGGTTATGACGCTATTAAAGATAAACTTACAGAAATAACTAATAAAGGAAGAGATGCATCTAATAAAGAATTAGGTACATATGAATCACTTCATTTATGTTTAGAAGCAGCAGCTAGAGGTATAAAATTCTTAAATGTTGATTTATATAAAAGTGCTGCAACTACTTTTGGAGCAGCTAGTGAAACAGAAGTAATTCCTCCATTTAATGCAATTGAAGGACTTGGTGATACAGTTGCTAATAACATAGTTGAAGAAAGAGAAAAAGGTCCATTTATATCGATTGAGGAATTCCAGATAAGATGTAAAGTATCAGGTACTTTAATAGATAAAATGAGATTAATGGGTATATTTGGTGATATGCCTGAAACAAGTCAGCTTAGTTTATTTTAACAAAAATATACACAAATTATTGATTTTTGTGCATTACTTTGTTACGCTTTATTTGTAATAAAATATAATGTTTTAGAATCAAATTTTCAATTTAATTTAAATTTTTAAGAATATTATTGATGTTATATTTGAAGAATTTTTAATGAAAAAATACTAGTTTGCAAAAATAAAATATTGTGTTATAATATTTTTAGTTTAAAAGTTGTGATGAGGAAGTAGTAATATAATTAATATTTTTTAAGAGAGTTAGCGTATGGTGAGAAGCTAATAAAATATATTATATGAATTCACCCTCTGAATGTATAATGAAAAGTTATAACGTTTATCTAGCGTTAATAGATTAAAGAGCATAGAAATATCTATGAAGTAAGGTGGTACCGCGAAAAATCGTCCTTACATCATAGATATTTTTTTTGGAGGTAAATATGAAAAAGAGGTTTATATTTGATCTTGATGGAACACTTCTTCATGGTGATTTTAATGTTGAAAGAGATTACTTTAAAAGTGTATTAAATGAAGAAGATTCCGAAAAATTTCTTTTGCTATATTTTGAAAAATTACTTGAATATGAAAGTATGCATGAAAAGTATGATTCAAAAATGTTAAGTAAATTTTTAAGTGAGAAAATAGGTATAAATATTACAAGTGAAATAATAGATGGTTGGGTAAAAGTAAATGCAACAATGAATGATAAATTACTTGATGAAACTAAAAGTATGCTTGAATATTTAAAAAGTAAAGATAAAAGTTTAGTAGTACTTACAAATTGGTTTAAATATACACAAGAAGAAAGACTTAGAAATGCTGGAATATTAGAATTTTTTGATGGAGTATATGCTGGTGATTTAAATTTAAAGCCAAACAAAGAAAGTTATTTAAATGCATGTGGTAACTATCATGTAAATGAATGTATAATGATAGGTGACACAATAGAAAAGGATGTAATTGGTCCAAATAAATTTGGAATAGATTCAATTTATTATAATCCTGAAAATAAGGAATATGATAAGAGTAAGATATTAAGTATAAATAGTTTTGATAAGATAAAGGAGATGTTTTAAAATGAATAAAGAAGAAAGAGTAAAAAATTTAAAAGAAGAAATTATAGAAAAATTAAAAAAAGTTACAACTTTAAAAGAATTAAATGATTTAAAGGTAGAATATTTAAGTAAAAAAGGACCTATTTCAGAACTTTCATTATTAATGAAAGAAATACCAAATGAAGAAAAGAAAGAATTTGGATCACTTTTAAATGATTTAAAAACATTTGTTAATAACTCATTTGATGAATTAAAAGAAAAATTAGAAGAAGAAGCATTAAATAAAAAATTAGAAGAAGAAAAAATAGATATCACTTTAAGTGGAACTTTTATTCCATCAGGAAGTCCATCAATAATAGAAAAAATAGTTGAAGAAACAGAAGAATTCTTTATAGGAATGGGATATGATGTTTTAGAAGGACCAGAAATAGAACTTGATAAATATAACTTTGAAATGCTTAATTTACCAAAGGATCATCCTGCTAGAGATGCACAAGATACATATTATTTAGAAGGAGAAAATATCTTACTTAGAAGCCAAACATCACCAGTTCAAGTAAGAACAATGTTAAAAGGAGAAGGTAAAACTCCAATTAGAATGATATGTCCTGGTAAAACATATAGAAGAGAAGATATAAATGCAACTCATGAACAAGAATTTACTCAAATTGAAGGACTTGTAATTGATAAAAATATATCACTTAGTGATTTAAAAGGAACATTTGATGCATTTATAAAAAATATGTTTGGAGAAGGAGTAGAAGCAAGATTTAGACCAAGTTATTATCCATTTACAGAACCATCAGTAGAGATGGATATGAGTTGTATATATTGTGATGGAAGTGGTTGCTCAATGTGTAAACCAAAAGGATGGATAACTATTTGTGGTGGAGGAATGGTTCATCCTAATGTATTAAAAGCATGTGGTTATGATCCAAATGAATGGCAAGGATTTGCGTTTGGTATGGCTGCTGAAAGAATATCAATGCTTAAATATGGTATTACTGATATGAGAGTATGTCATGAAAATGATTTAAGAGAAACAAAAAATTTTGATAGAAAGGAGATTAGATAACTATGATAAGTATGAACTGGGTAAAAGATTATATTGATATAGAAGATGAGAATCTTGATGAACTAGCAGATAAAGTAACAAAAGCAGGTATAAATGTTGAACATGTAATATCTAATCATATTGATAATTTAGTTGTAGGAAAAGTATTATCATGCGTTCCTCATCCTGATTCAGATCATATGCATGTATGTATGGTAGATGTAGGAAAAGAAACTATTCAAATAGTATGTGGTGCGCCAAATGTAAAAGAAGGAATAAAAGTAATAGTGGCGCTTCCAGGAGCTACACTTCCAGGTAATTTTACTATTTCAAAAAGTAAAAAAAGAGGTGTTGACTCAAATGGTATGATATGTGCTTTATCAGAAATAGGATTAGAAGAAGACACGGAAGAAAACTATAAAAAAGGTATATATGTATTAGATGATGATGCGCGCGTTGGAGTAGATGCTTTAGAATATATGGGTGCATGTGATACTTTATACGATTTAGATATACATAAACACAAAAATAATGATTGCTTTTATCATATAGGATTTGCTTATGAAATAGGAGCAATCTTAGGAAAAAAAGTAAACTTACCAGATGATAGTTACGAAGAAATAAGTGATTCAGTTAAAAATCATTTTAACTTAAAAGTAGATACAGAAAATTGTACATATTATAAAGCTAAAATGGTAACAGATTTAAAAATAGGTGAATCTCCTAAATTTATTCAAAATAGATTAATATCCGCAGGTATGAGACCAATAAATAATATAGTTGATATTTCAAACTATGTAATGCTTGAATATGGTCAACCACTTCATTTCTTTGACAAAAATAAACTAGGTAATGAAATACTTGTTAGAATGGCAAATGATAATGAAGAAGTAGTAACTTTAGATAAAAAAGAAAGAACATTAAGTTCTGATGATATTGTAATAACAGATGGAAAAAGAGTAGTCGCAGTTGCGGGAGTAATGGGCGCACTTAATACTGATGTTGATGAAAATACAAAAGAAGTATTAATAGAAAGTGCTATATTTAATCCTACTAATATAAGAAAAACAGAAAAAAGATTAAATCTAAGAAGTGAAGCATCTATGAGATATGAAAAAGGATTAAATTATGAATATACTATAAAAGCACTAGATAGAGCGTGTCATTTACTTGAAAAATATGCAGGTGGTAAAGTATTAAGTGATTATGTACTTTATGATAATGAAGATAAAAAAGAGAAAAAAATAATATTTAAAACAGAAAAGGTAAATTCATTACTTGGTATTACACTTACTGATAAAGATATTGAAGATCAATTAGATAAATTAGATTTTAAATATACTTTAAATGGTGATACTTTTGAAGTAACTATTCCAAGAAGAAGATTAGATATAGAAAATAATGTTAATGATATAGTTGAAGAAATTGGTAGATTATATGGATATCATAACTTAAAAAATACACTTCCAGTATTACCTACAAAAGAAGGAAAATATGAAGAAGTAATAGCATTTAGAAAAAATATCAGCAAAAGAATGAGAAGTTTAGGATTAAATGAAGTTAGAACTTATACATTAGTTGATAAAAAAACATCTAATTTATTCTCTAAAGATAAAAAGGTAATAGAAGTACCTAATCCAATGAGTCAAGATAGATCAGTACTTAGAAAATCAATGATACCATCTTTAATAGATGTAATTAAATATAATAAATCTAGAGGACTTAAAGATATTAATATTTATGAAACAAGTAAAGTATTCTTTGATGATTTTAAAGAAGAAAATTATTTAGGTGTTGCATTATATGGAAATTATATAAGTGCATCTTGGAATAATTCAAAAATAAAAACTGATTTCTATGTAATAAAAGGTATTGTTGAAAATTTACTTGATTATTTAGGACTTAAAAATAGATATTCCTTTGTAATTAGTACTGAAGAAAATTTACATCCTGGAATAAGTGCAGATATTATTTTAGATAGACAAAAAGTTGGATTTATTGGAAGAGTTCATCCAAAATTAGAAAAAGATGAAATATATGTACTTGAATTATCAATAGATAAATTAAATGTAAAAACTAAACAAATTAAGTTTAAACCAGCATCAAAATTACCAAGTATAACAAAGGATTTAGCATTTATAGTTGATAAAAATGTAACAAGTGAAGAAGTAGAAAAATTAATTAAAAAGTCAGGTTCAAGAATGCTTACTAATATTGAAGTATTTGATGTTTATACAGGTGAAAATGTTGATAAAGATAAAAAATCAATCGCATATAAATTAACATTTACTGATATGGATAAGACATTAACTGATGAAGAAGTTATGAATGTATTTAATAAAATAATAGATGATGTAACTAGTAAAATGGATGCTAAACTTAGAAATATGTAGTATAAAGTTAGTTAAATAGGTAAATGCAAATTTCATATAATTATTGAAATAACAAGGTAAAATGCAAGTTTTATCTTGTTTTTTTATTAAAATAATATATAATAGTTATTGAAAAAGGAAATTATTGCATGCAAAAGAGATTTTTGAATATTTTTTCAAAAATTAA
>OLNZ01001970.1_pt1 | contig 13141 bp, 10 predicted proteins | sample 1672981 | NCBI WGS metagenome assembly OLNZ01 (sample SAMEA3136743, study PRJEB25190) | human gut metagenome | biome: human gut; feature: human-associated habitat; material: faeces | place: Austria | collected 2013
GCGTCAAGTTCAACTGCATCGATGGCCTCATCACCAACTTCCACCTGCCCGAAAGTACCCTCATCATGCTCGTTTCCGCCCTCTACGGCTATGAGAAGACCATGGCCGCGTATAAGGTAGCTGTAGAGGAGAAATACCGCTTCTTCAGCTTTGGGGATGCTATGCTGATAGTCTGATACAAAATTCGCGCTTTTTGCGATATTTGTATGTAGAAAAAAGTAAAGGCCCGATGGCGATTATGCCGTCGGGTCTTTTGTCATTTCAGGATGAACGTGTATCAAAAAGCTTTTGAATACGCTGCTCAAAACCTCATCTTGATGAAGAAGCCGCGATAGGATGGCTGCAAAAAGTTGAATCATTCGAAGAAAACCGCTCAATCGAGGAACGATATGGGCACAGATGAAAGCTCTTTGCAAAAGGGCTGGCGTAAATCCAAGCAAGGTTTTTCCTCACAATCTGCGCAAACTGTTCGCGAGAACATTTTATGATATCGAAAAAGATATTGCTAAATTGTCAGATATTTTGGGACACAGCAATATTAACACAACCAGAATTTATATTATGACTACCGGGGTCGAGCACCGTCGAAAAATAGAAAGTCTTGGGCTGGTGTGTTAGATTGGATAATATCTGCGGTATTTCTCTATGATATTTCAAAACATAATCAACATTATGTCGCAAATGAAAAAAAGGATGGCAGTTGCCATCCTAAATGAGTATAGAAACCAAGCCCTTCTGCGCTTCAAATCATCGCGGAAAGGCTGATTTGTAATGCAATAGTACAGAAAGAATCAAGTGCGACTTCTGATTTTTATTGGCATTGCAGTTGTGTTTTATGGTTCAATGTGGTAAAATACCAGATGATGTTCTAACAATCGGCAGAGAATGACATAATGTTGATTATGTCGCAAATGAAAAAGGGAGAGCTCTGACTGTGGAGTTATATGAGCATAACCAAATAGCATATCAAGAGGCTGATAAAATGCTGAAGACCTATGGTCGCGCTGCGGTCATTCACCCTACCGGCACAGGGAAAAGCTTTATCGCGTTCAAGCTGATTGAGGAGCATCCCGATGCGCAATTCTTGTGGTTGTCCCCGAATGATTATATCTTTGAAAGCCAGCGGCGGAATGTCAGCGGCAATTTCAACAATGTCGTTCATATGACCTATACCCGGCTGATTCGGATGAACGAAGAAGAGCTGAATCTGCTCTGCTCGGAATATATCATTCTGGACGAATTCCATCGGTGTGGGGCGTACTGCTGGGGAACTGGTGTGGAACGGCTGCTGAAAAACTGCCCCCGTGCAAAAGTTCTGGGACTGTCCGCAACGCCGATTCGGTATCTGGATAACTGCCGAAACATGGCAGAAGAACTTTTTACCGTCAAGGGAAAGCTTTGTGTTGCCAGTGAAATGACCTTGGGAGAAGCAATTGTCCGCGGAATCCTGCCAGCACCGCAATATGTGACAACAATGTTTCAGTACCAGCAGGAGCTGCACCGTTACCAGAAGCGGATCAATTGGCAGGTGCCTAATGGCGCGAAAGATATCAGTCAGCGTCAATTGAATGCACTGCGCAGGGCTCTTGGGCAAGCGGATGGACTGGAGAAAATTTTTTCACGCTATCTGAAAAGGAACGGGAAATACATCTTGTTCTGCACGGATTGGGCACAGATGCAAAAAATCAAAGCACAGCTTCCGCAGTGGCTGCGTGGCATTGATGATAGCCCGCAGATCTATTGCCTCTACGCAGGTGAACGGGAAACGGAAGCGGAGTACGAAGAATTCCTGAAAGACCAAAGGAATCATTTGAGACTTTTGCTGTGCATCAACCGGTTGAACGAGGGCGTTCATGTGGCTGATATTGACGGCGTGATCTTGTTTCGCGTGACTGCTTCGCCGATTCTCTATAAACAGCAGATCGGCAGAGCGTTGACCACCGGCAATGGAAAACAGCCGCTTATCTTAGATATTGTCAACAATTTTGACGGCTTGTCCAGTGTTGGCACGATTCGAGCGGAAATGGCTTCTGCCGTTCAGAAATTGCGCAGTGCGGGCAAAGAAAATCTGGTCCGCGTAGACAAATTTCCGATTGAGGAACAGGTGGAGGATAGCATCCGGCTGGTCCGAGAACTGGAAAACACCTTGAATAATACATGGGATACGTGGTATGCGGAAGCGTGTGCCTATTTTTCTTCTCATGGAAATCTGGCGGTTCCAAGACGGTACGTTACGGAAAGCGGAATGCAGCTTGGTGTTTGGATACAGACTCAGCGGGCTGTTTTCAACGGAAAAGCCAGAGGAAACCTTACCGATGAACAAGTGAATGCGTTGAATGCTATTGGAATGGAATGGGGCAGTGTTCTGGACAGCGCATGGAACGAGACTTGGAAATTGGCAAAGGAATATTACGAGGCCAATGGGAATCTGCTTGTGCCGGATAGCTTTCAAATCGGTGGTATAGATCTAGGAAAGTGGACCGCATACCAGCGCAGCCGAAAGAAGAATGGCCGACTTTCTGCGGAACGCGTTGCAAAACTGAATGAAATTGGCATGGTGTGGGACACAGTTAATTCCAGATGGGAGCAGCGATATGCACAAGCGAAGCGGTATTTTGATAAAAAAGGAAATCTGGATATCCCAAGTTCCTACCGCTGTGAAGACGGCTTCCTGTTGGGGATGTGGGTTGCAAGTCAGAGAAAAGCCAAAACGGGCGCAAATAAATCCAAAAGGTTGACTGATGAACAAATCGACCGACTTACTGCAATTGGGATGGACTGGGGCGGCACTCAGGAGACTCAGTGGCAAAATGCCTATCGACGGGCAGAAGAATACTACCAACAGAACGGAAATCTGAACATTCCGTATGCTTATTGCACGGTGGATGGCTATCGGCTTGGTCGGTGGCTGGCCCGGCAGAAAAATGCGGGAAGGAAAAGCGGCAATTGTGTTATGACTCCGGAGAGAGTTGCAAAATTAGAGAAGATAGGAATTGTGTGGGATGTTGCAAGATAACCTAAAAAATCGTGTCGCGGTAGTGGTTGTTACTTACAACCGGCTGGAATTCCTAAAGAGGTGTGTGGATTCACTGCATAAACAGACCGTGCCGTGCGATATTTTAGTCGTGGATAATGCCAGTACCGATGAAACGGCCCAGTGGCTTGAATCGCAGACAGATATTTTTTTTCATAATACGGGGAGCAACCTTGGCGGTGCTGGCGGATTCCATTATGGTATGCGCTGGGCGGTAGAGGCAAATTATGACTATCTGTGGGTCATGGATGACGATTGCTTTCCCAAAACGGATGCCTTGGAGAAGCTTTTGAGTGCAGACTCTCTTTTGAAGGGAGTGTATGGATGGATGAGCAGTGTTGCCCTATGGACGGATGGCCGTGAATGCCGAATGAATCGTCCGAAGGTGAAAAAAAGCTTTTACGAACACATCGAATTACTGCGCGAGGGAGTTCTGCAAGCGGAACAGGCAACATTTGTCTCGCTGTTCCTAAAAAGTGAAACGGTTCGTGAAGTTGGTCTACCAATTGCCGAATATTTCATCTGGGGAGATGACATCGAGTACACCCGGCGAATCGCTGTACGAAGAAATTATCCTTGTTATATCGTTGGGCAAAGCCAAGTGATTCATGCCATGAAAAACAATAACGGCAGCAATCTGGCATTGGATGATATTGAGCGTATCAACCGATATTGGTACGCATACCGGAATGAAAACTATACCTACCGACAGGAAGGCATAAAAGGCATCTGCTATTATCTGGCACGTTGCGGAAAGCACGGAACGCAGATTTTGCTTTCCGCAAAAGACCATCGATTGAAACGCCTCGTTGTGTTGTTCCAAGGGATGATAAGCGGGGTTGGCTTTGCCCCAAAGGTGGAATACGTTGCGAGAACACGAAATGATGCGGAATCAACTATAAGAGAGTGAGAGAACAAATTCATGCAAAACAGAGAATATATAAAGACGAAGAAATTGAAAGAGATGCAAGAAAACCCCCGATTTTTGAAGCGTGTGCTGATCGGGATCTTTGCGTTTTACTGTGCATTCGTTGTGCTGTTTTACTTTCTGACAGGCGATCAACTGATTTATCGGGAGTCGCGAGGAGAGCAGGAAATGCCAGCAGCGACTGCGGGAACGGTGGAGCTGTATCAGGGCAGCGATGTGACGCAGTACTTTATGACTGGTGTACAGCGTCTGGATTCCGTTTCCGTGCTGTGGGGAACTTATTACCGCGCCAATGCGGGCACTGTCACCGTAGAGCTTCTGCGGACCGATACTGGAGAAGTTCTTATGAGCGGCCAATTTGCTGCGGTGGATATCCCGGAGGGTGGCACAACAACCATTTATGCGCAGCAGCCTATAGAGGGCTTGCCGGGTGTTGAGCTGGCACTTCATATTACAGCAGATTCGGCTCCCGGTGAGGCGGTCTCCCCTCTAATGGATGCAGAAAATCCTTCAACCGGCGGTCTTTGGCTGAACGGAGAGCAAACGACCGGTCTCTTGTGTTTTAGCACGGCGGGTACCGATTATATCCGCGCGGGACTGCATTATTGGCAGCTGGTGAGTATTGTTGGCGCGGTATTGCTGGCAGTGCTGGTATTTGCATGGAATCGCTACCAGCGCGGCAGACAGGATATTCTGGCCGAAGCAATACTCGCAGTGAAAAAATATCGCTTTCTCATTAAACAACTTGTCTCCCGCGATTTCAAAACCAAATATAAGCGCTCTGTACTGGGTATGTTCTGGAGCTTTTTAAACCCGCTTTTGACGATGACAGTGCAGTATTTCATCTTTTCGACCATCTTCAGTTCGGACATTGAATACTACCCGGCTTACCTGCTCGTCGGTATCGTTTCGTTCAACTTCTTCAACGAAGCCTGTGGCATGGGCCTGATGTCGATCATTGGCAACTCCGGCCTGATTACCAAAGTCTATATGCCGAAGTATATCTATCCGCTTACGCGCGTGATGTCCTCGGTGGTCAATTTGGCAATCTCTCTGATCCCGCTGATCATTGTTTCAATGTTTACGGGCGTTCATTTCCGTAAATCGGCGTTACTGGCGCTCTATTTTCTGGTCTGTCTGATCCTTTTCACGCTGGGTGTGGTTTTGCTGCTCTCGGCGGCGATGGTCTTCTTCCGGGATGTGCAATTCCTTTGGAATGTCATCAGCATGATCTGGATGTACGCAACACCGCTGTTTTACCCGGAGACGATTCTTCCGGATCAGTTCAAGTTCGTTCTGCAGATCAACCCGCTGTACCACATCATCAAAGCGGAGCGCACCTGTATTTTGGGCGGTGTTTCGCCGGACCCGGTGGTCTATGTGCAGTGTCTACTGATGGCACTGGCCGCGCTGCTGATAGGTGCGCTGGTATTCAAAAAGACCCAGAACAAGTTTGTGCTGTATTTGTAAAGGAGGTGGAAAATTATGAGCAAAACGATGATCGAAGTAAATGACGTAACGATGCGCTTCCATATGAATACAGACCGCATCCTGTCATTGAAGGAATTTGTGACCACCGCCCTTCGCGGTAAGCTGGTATTTCAGGACTTCACCGCGCTGAACCATGTTTCCTTTACTGTGAAAAAAGGCGAGACCGTTGGTCTTATCGGCCACAACGGCGCGGGCAAAAGTACCATGCTGAAGGTGATCTCCGGCATTCTGGAGCCGACAAAAGGTAAGGTCACGACCCACGGCAATATCGTCCCCATGCTGGAGCTTGGTTCCGGCTTCGATTTTGACCTCACCGGCCGGGAAAACATCTATCTGAACGGTGCGATCCTAGGTTACAGTGAGGAATTCCTGAAAGCAAAGTACGATGAGATTGTAGAGTTCTCCGAACTGGGCGACTTCATCGAAATGCCCATCCGAAATTATTCGTCTGGTATGTTGGCCCGTCTGGCTTTCTCCGTTGCGGCAGAGGTACAGCCGGAAATTCTGATCGTAGACGAGATCCTTTCGGTGGGCGACGCAAACTTTCAGGAGAAGAGCCGCAAGCGGATGATGGAACTCATGAGCGGCGGCACGACCGTGCTGTTCGTCTCGCATAATCTGGAACAGATCCGCGAGATGTGCTCCAAAGTCGTCTGGCTGGAGCACGGTACCGTGCAGATGGTGGGGGATACCAAAGAAGTCTGCGACGCGTATGCGAAAGCATAACCGTACAGTACGCAAGTACAGAAGAAGCTTTGTAATAGAGGAGAAATTATATGAAAAAAATACTTTCAGTTTCAATTGCGGCGTACAATGTTTCAAAGACATTGGCAGAATGTGTTGAACCTTTTTTGAGATGTACGGCATTAGAACAGCTTGATATCATGATCGTAGATGATGGGTCAAAAGATAAAACTGCATCGATTGCGCAGAAATATGCTTCTCGTTTTCCGAATAGTATTCGCTTGATTTCCAAGGAAAATGGAGGATGGGGTTCGACTGTAAATACTGGTATTCAAAATGCGAAAGGTCTCTATTTTCGCCAATTGGACGGAGATGACTATTATAATCCAGAAAATCTCGCTGTTTATGTTGATTTTTTGAGCAAGAGTGGCGCGGATATGGTGGTTGCGCCCTATGTAGAATATGATGAACAGACTGGCGATATTCTTGCAGAAAAAGACTGCAATCCCGGATGTTCGATTGGAAAAATTTATGCCCTTAAGGACCTTTATAATTTTGCTCCATTTATGCACAGCGTTGCAGTGAAGACGGCGCTATTGAAAGATTCCGTGGACGTTACAGAAAAATGTTTTTATACAGATACAGAATTTGTACTGAAAGCGTGTAATCAGGTGAATTCTGTTATGTTCTTCGATAAAGCAATCTATTATTATCGAAGGGCCTCTGTTGGGCAAAGCATGAGCTTGGATGGTATGGAAAAGCATTATGCAGACCAAACAAAGGTAATTGAAGTAATGTTGAAATACATGAAGAATGAAGTAAAGCGTGAAGAAGTGCAGCGAATCTATGATAATTTGTTAAAAGGCACTTGCTGGTGGCAGTATTTGGTCCTTTTATATATTCACCCCACAAAAGAACATAAAAAAGCGTTGGTTTCATACGACAGAATGTTAAAAAAGAATGCGCTACAGTATTATAAGGAAATTCACTTTAGAAATTTAACGATTCTTCGACACACTTTCTTCATTGGGTATAGTTACTTCGCTAAAAGACAGAAAGAAGAGGATAATCGATTTAGTGAAGATGGTCGCCTCTTGTTCTGATTTTGAAGAAAAATAGTATGGGGGCGAGTTAAAATGAATCGGGTTTGCATAAGTGCGATTGTTCCTGTTTACAATACGCCGTCGAAATTTCTGTGCGAATGTATCGATAGTCTTCTCTCACAGAGTTATAAAAATATCCAAGTTCTCTTGATTGATGATGGCAGCAATAAAGAAACAAAAGATATCTGCGATTTGTATGCAAAAAAAGATGTGCGAATCACGGTAATTCATCAGGAAAATTCAGGACCCAGCGTTGCTAGAAATACAGGAATCCAAAATGTTACAGGTGATTTTTTAACCTTTATCGATTCGGATGATGTGCTTTTACCAGATGCTTGGGAAAAGGCAATTCAATCCATGGAACGGTTGAATGCTGATTGTGGAATTTATGGGTGGTATGACCATGGGCAAAACACAGCGACACGGAAGACCGTTACAGACGAATTAAAAATTATGAGTGCCAGCGATGCAGTATGTTGTATTGCAGCAGATAATGATGCTTGTGGCGGTGGATATCCATGGAACAAGATTTGGAGAACAAGTTCGATTCGAAAAAATAATAATGGAAAAATTCCAATGTTTGATACGACACTTTTTGCATACGAAGATAAGGAATGGATTATAAGAACATTGGATGGCCTTGGAAATGTTGTTCTTTTGCCGCAAGTATTTTACGATTATCGGTTTGTACCATCCAGTTTGACAAATGCAGCAGAAAGTTGGGAAAAACGACAGTATAATGCATATAAAGCTTACGATACTATTTTAGCTTTTCTTGAAGGACGAAACAAAAAAGCCTGGCGAGCTGCAGTAAACTTTTACTTTTATTTTTGTGCAGTGGATACATACAATCAGTATCGGCATCCGAAATGGGTTGGAATAGCACGATGCAGAAAGACCAAAAAAAGTTTGTACGCACTGTGTAAGCGTATAACGTGCAGTGATCTTGATAAGCCAAAGGCAAAGCTTGTTTGGATATGGGTACAGATATGGGGGTTGTTTTAATGGAAGAATTTGGTCTTCTGGAGGAATTAACACAGCGCAACCTCCACTGTACGGGGTGTGCGGCATGTGCAAATAGTTGCCCTGTTGATGCAATCCAGATGAAATGTGATAGATTTGGATTTTTTCGCCCTAGCATTGATAAAAAGAAGTGTGTGAACTGTATAAAATGTGTAAATACTTGCCCGGTTCTAAACGACACTTTGCCTCATAATAACCCGCGGCCAGTTTGTTATGCAGTACAGGCGGATGACGTAACACGAAAAAAAAGCTCATCCGGAGGGGCATTTACAGTACTGGCAAGAGAAATTCTTCGTCGAAGAGGTGTTATAGTAGGCGCAGCAATGGATGCTACGCTGACGGTACGGCATATTTGCATACAATCAGAAGAAGAGCTCTCGACTCTTAGAAAGTCAAAGTATGTGCAAAGCGACCCACAATATATTTATCGAACCGTCAGAGAATATCTTAGCCAAGGAAAGTGGGTGCTTTTTTCAGGAACCCCTTGTCAGGTCGCGGCACTTTATTCGGTACTTGGAGAAGAAAAGGAACAACTGATTACAGTGGATATTCTGTGTCACGGAGTCCCTTCACAGAAAATGCTTCGGGAATCTCTCGCAAATGAATTTGAACCCAAAAAAGTTGTATCGATAGATTTTAGAGATAAAGATTATGGCTGGGATAGTTTGAATATGACGGTGGTGACTTCTGATGGGACGAAGCAAAGAATCAGTTACAATGAGAGCCGTTATGAACAGGGGTTTCATCAATATCTAACTTTACAGGAAAGTTGCTATTGCTGCAAGTTTAGTAAATTTCCACGCCGGGGAGATATAACTATCGGTGACTTTTGGAAAATTAGTGAATTCTCTCCTGAACTTGATGATCGAAAAGGGACAAGTGCACTTTTGATTAACAATCCGAAAGGACAAACTCTGTGGGAAATAGCAAAAATTTCTTGCGAATTAGCACAACAGGTTCCGATTTCTTATCTGAAAAATAATCGAATATTTTTAGAGGAAACAAGACATCCGGCACGTGACTATTTTTTACAGCTTTATCCACAAAGAAAATTCGATAAAGCTGTTTGGGACGCGCTTCGAGGACACCATGATGTTGGAATCGTAGGAAATTGGTCATATCCGAATTATGGCTCGGAGCTTACTTATTATGCTTTGTATCGTACCATTGTAGAAACAGGGCGTACCGTTGTGATGCTCAGTTGGCCGAAAAGCTCCAAATGGAAGCCATATGAACGAGCACAGTTGTTCAAGAAAGATCCGTATCCAATTTGTGATGTTGCGGAATTGGTAAATACACGGAGAGAACTGCGGAAGTATAACCAATTAAGCGATATTTTTGTTTTGGGATCAGACCAGTTGCTGAACGACAATCTGTATAATTGGTTTGATAAATTTATGCAACTTGACTGGGCAACCGGGAATAAGCGTAAAATTGCCTATGCTACATCGTTTGGAACAGATTATATTTGGGGGAGCGATGAAGATCGCGCGGAAATGGCGCATTTCTTACAGGAATTCGACTTTGTATCAAGTCGTGAGCAAAGCGGGCAGACGTTATTGAAAGAACGCTTTGGTGTGCATTCTGATTTGGTGCTGGATCCCGTTTTTTTAGCACCGTCCAAAATGTATCAGGAACTGGCAGATAGGGGAGATGAAATCGTTCCAGCGAGACAGTATCTATTTGCGTATATATTGGATGAGACACAGAAAAAAGCAGAGTTTTTGCAAGAGTGTGCGACCAAAATGAATTTAAGTCTTTTTTCTGTCAGTGATGCGGCTCCAAAAGAACATCGATTGGCACAGAACGATGTAATCGATGTGGTGTATAATGCAAAGCTGGAAGAATGGCTTGCATGTATCAGGAATTGTAGCTATATGATTACCGATTCTTTTCATGGAATGTGTATGGCGATTTTGTTTCATAAACCTTTTGTAGCGATTTGCAATGAAAGCCGTGGAGCAACGCGATTTGTCTCAATCTTGAATCAGTTAGGGTTGGGTAATCGATTGGTCACCAGTGAAAATAATTTGGGGCAGAAAACAGACATACTTCAAATGGAAATCGATTATAAGACAGTGGAAGAAAGATTGTCGACTCTTCGAATAAAAAGCAAAAAATGGCTTTGCAATGCATTGGAGGTGGAACTACCACCCAAAGCTCTATCTACATATGACCTAGTTGATTCAAAACTGTATGAATCCGAACGAAGAAACACAGAACGAAAGAAACAACTAGATATTACTGATGAAAAGCAATGGTCACAGTTGGAAGATCATCGGATGAGATTGGATGGTGTGGATGATAAACTGCGAATTCTGGAAGAAAAGAACCTAAAAATGGAACAGCAAATTCGTTTGCTAAAAGAACAAAATGGCACCTTGATGAATTTGTGTGAAGAATTGAAAAAAACAAGTTTTTTATATCGTTTAAATACAAGACTGAAAAAGTTGGAATAGTGGAGTTTTGTATTCCTAAAATGAAAGAAGGATTTATGCCGATAGATAAGACTGAATATAATCCAACAATTGACGTAATGAATATCGCTGCCTGCATTGCCGTTGTGGCTCTTCATGTGAATGGCGGCATCTGGAGTTTTACGCGTAATCTAAACTGGGCGATAATGCTGATTACGGAGTGCGTATGCTATTGGGCGGTTCCTGTGTTTTTATGATTACAGAGGCAACACTTTTGGATTACCGTTTGCGCTACTCTACAAAAGTCTTTTTTCAAAAGCGCTTTACCAAAACAGGTATACCGTTCATCTTTTGGAGTATCGTGTCAATCTTTTGGGCAGTGTACATATCGCATTATTTGCCGCCAGATGTGTTAAGCAATCTTGGGAGTTTTTTGGACGCTATTGTAAACACTAAGGGAATGAGTATTTATTGGTTTTTCCCGCCTTTGTTTGCACTGTATCTTGCGATTCCAGTTTTTTCTCAAATTTCCGAAGATAAACGGAAAAATACATTTTTATACGGAAGTGCAATTGCGTTCATCATTTGCTCGTGCTTGCCGCTATTACTTTCTTTTCTGAAAGTTTCCTTCAACATGCCAGTAATAGGGGGAGCTGGATACTGTGAATATCTCTTCCTCGGCTATTACATAACCCATTATAACATCCCAAAGAAAATACGGACACGTATGATATATCCACTTGGTGCTTTTGGTTTGTTGCTGCGATATGTAGGAACTCTTGTGGAATCTTTTCATATTGAAGCCGTCGGAGGAACTTTCAGCGGATACGAACGCTTTCCCTGCGTTGTATTTTCAGTCGCCGTTTTTGTATGGTTCTGGTACCACGACTGGTCATTCTTAAACAGCGGAAAGAAAAAGCATTTCCTGAGAGTGGTGTCCGGCGCAAGCTTTGGTGTTTATCTAACGCATTTTTACATTTTGCGATATTTTGTGGATACACTTCAGCTTGATATGCAGTCTTGGCAATGGCGTGTTTGGGGAGTTCCAGCAGTGTACTTATCCTCGCTCATTATCACACTAGCACTTAAGAGAGTACCAAGAATCAATAAACTTGTACCATAACAAAAGGAGTACCCATGTACGATTACATAGTTGTCGGTTCCGGCTTATACGGAGCCATCTTTGCCCACGAGGCAAAAGCCCACGGCAAGTCTGTTTTGGTGGTGGACAAGCGCCCCAACATTGCGGGCAACGTCTACACGGAAAACATCGAGGGCATCAATGTGCACAAGTATGGCGCCCACATTTTCCACACCAACAATAAAAAAGTGTGGCAGTATATCACGCAGTTTGCGGAGTTCAACCGTTTCACCAACAGCCCGGTGGCAAATTATAAGGGTGAGCTGTACTCCCTGCCGTTCAATATGTACACCTTCAATAAGATGTGGAGTGTGGTGACGCCGGAAGAAGCGGCTGCCAAAATCGAGGAGCAGCGCAAAGAAATCACCGGCGAACCGCAGAATCTGGAAGAACAGGCCATCTCGCTGGTGGGCCGGGATATCTACGAGAAGCTCATCAAGGGCTATACGGAAAAGCAGTGGGGCCGCGATTGCAAGGAGCTGCCTGCGTTTATCATCAAGCGCCTGCCTGTGCGCCTGACCTTTGATAACAACTACTTCAACGCGCTGTATCAGGGCATCCCGGTGGGCGGCTACACCAAAATGGTGGCCAACCTGCTGGACGGCATTGAGGTGCGGCTCAGCACAGACTATTTGGAACACAAGACAGAACTGGATGCACTGGCTGAAAAGGTTGTGTATACCGGACCTATCGACGCTTATTTTGACTACAAGTTGGGTACGCTGGAATATCGTTCTGTTCGCTTTGAGAACAAACTGCTGGACAAGCCGAACTTTCAAGGAAATGCAGCGGTCAATTATACCGACCGCGAAACACCGTGGACCCGCATTATTGAGCATAAGTGGTTTGAGTTTGGCAAAGATGAAAATGGGAACGATTTGCCAAAAACGATCATTAGCCGCGAGTATTCTTCTGAATGGAAACCCGGTGACGAGCCCTACTATCCAGTGAATGATGAGAAGAACGGTGCGCTCTATGCGGAGTACAAAAAGCTGGCCGACGCAGAGCCGAATGTGATTTTTGGCGGCCGTCTGGGCGAGTATAAATATTACGATATGGATGCTGTCATCGCATCGGCGCTTGAAATGACTGAGAAGCTTTTTGACTAACTCTCTCTGCCGTCGAAAAACCGGTTGCAATCCGCCGACATATCTGTTAAAATGAATATGCGGCGCACTACCGAACAAAAGAGCCCCACATGGGGCTCTTTTGCTTGTCACCAATTCATTCTGTTGTTGATAAGTCTGCGTCACAGGCTTTTCAGTAAGGCTGCACGGCTGTTTTCCGTGCACAGAAAGGAACGATACCATGCCTTCTTTG
>OLNZ01001985.1_pt1 | contig 13055 bp, 16 predicted proteins | sample 1672981 | NCBI WGS metagenome assembly OLNZ01 (sample SAMEA3136743, study PRJEB25190) | human gut metagenome | biome: human gut; feature: human-associated habitat; material: faeces | place: Austria | collected 2013
AACAAAATAAGGATCATTTAATTCTTTATGAAAATCTACTTTTAAAGAATTATTTATCTTTAAATTTTGTTTTTCTAAACTTTCTTTTAATGTAATCATAAATTACCTCCATTTGTACTTACTCTTATTATTTCGTCCATATTATCATCCATTGCCTGAATATTTTTCTTTATTTCTCCACATTTATCACACTTATATATTATTTTAAACATATCTTTTTTTGTTTTTTCTACACCAATTGGACGTAAAGTTCCAAGACAAGTAGATAATCTATCACCTGGGTTTATGTCAACATGTTTAGAACATAAGCAATTATTACAATGGTCCCTTGATGAATATAAAAGCTTAGGAACATTAGCATTGCATACATCACAAATAAAACTATCATCATTTCTTTTAAACATTTTTACATCCATATTTTATACCTCTTATCTTTATTTTATAATAATTATTAATTTTATTCAATTAATTATTTGCTTTTATTAATTATTTATTATAAAATAATATTATAGAATATGAAAGGGAAAGTTTATGAAAAAGAAATATTTAATTCTTATTATATTTTTTATAACAATAATTTTATGTGGATGTAATAACAATAATAAAACATGTGAAACACAAAATGGAAACGTAAAAACCACTTATACATTCAAATATAATAAAGATACTTTTAAAATCGATAAAGTTAGTGTAAATTATATTTATACATACGATAAAGAAGATGCCTATATTGATATGGCTTATATGGAACTTGAAAGTAGATATCATAATTATGATAACATTAATGGTGTTAAATATAAAATTAAACAAAATTATGATAATATTGTTATCAATTTAGAAATTGAAGTTAATGATGATACTAAAAATGTAAACTTCTATTTACCATTTTCTTTAAATGACGACATTAATTCTATTACCCAAAAAATAAGCAATTGTAAATAAAAGGCCTTTTTTAGGTCTTTTATTTATACTCTTTTAATATATCTTCTAGTTGTTTTTTTTCTTCTTTTGTTATTTCTTGTTTTTCTATTTGTTTATCAAACCATTCAGGTACTTTATCTAATTTTTTCGTAGGAGTAGATGTTTCTTTTACCAATTTTTTATGTTCTTTTTTACAAGCGTTCATTGCTTCTTCTACTGTTTCGATACCAAGCCTTTTCCATTGTGAAGCAATAGCTTCAACATAGTTTTTGTTTAGTTTTTGATTATTTACTTTTAAAACATAGTCTATTAAGACATTTACAACACCTGGAGTTAGTTTTAAATCAAGAAGTAAACTTTCAATAAGTTTTAAATCCTTTTCTACAACCTTACCATCTTTATATTTGCTTTTTAATAATTGATAAGGATGGGCATTTTCAAATGTATAAATCATCATTGCCTTTTTAGAGTTATCACCTTGTGGTGTTTTCAAATAATCAGGTTGTTTTGAATAAATAATTGATGGTAAATTACCACTGTGTTCAAATCTATAATAATTTCTTGCACTTTTTCTTAAACTTTCTTTATCTATCATACCCTTTTCATTTAAACTTGCTCTTATTAAATTTTGCATTGTTGCTACATCTAGTTTATATATAAAACTTAAATTTAATATTAAATCTTTAACTTCTTCATTAAATACTTTTTCTACATTTAATTTTTCATTTATTCCTGAGATTAATAAGTCCATATCAAAAAAGTTTGAAAAAGATAATTTATTTTTATTTTTCATAGTTAAATCTTCATTTGTAATAAAGCTATTAGAACTTACACTTGTAAATACTTCATTAAAAGACAAAGTAATATCTTCATAATCTTTTAAGCTTATTCTTGGTATTTTATAATTCTCTACAATTCTTTCATATTCTTTTTTTCCAACATTATTATATAAAACGATATTTAATATTGGATGATTTAAAAATTCATTAGCACTTATTGGATTATATAAAACATAAACATAATTATTAATATTATCTTTTTTTAAATATGTTTTTAAAAGACCTACTCCTTCAAGTTTTTCACGAGATACTTTTATGTCATTTAAACTCATCTGTAAAACAGAAAGTAAATGATGATGAGTAAATGTTTCTGTTATATATTTTTTTTCTAAATCATTAAGAAGAGTTAAATATAAAGAAATAGCCTTTGATCCAATTATTGGTTGGTATAAATCAATAAGAATTTTTTTATCTATTTCTAAAATATTTCCCTTATTAACTACGATATAACTATCTGCTGGTAAAATCATACTCATCACCTCTAATAAAATTATAAACGAAATTATTATATATATCAATTTATATTTTATTTTTTTAATCCCTTATAATCTTCTTTTGTTATCATACTTGCCCTTTTTATTATTTTAGAACCATATTTTTCTTTTAATTTATCTATTGTTTTATCAAGTTTTTCATTACTATTATCATTTATCTGTTCATCAAATAAAGATACTTGTGATAATTTTTCATCCTTTAAGTTATCAAGTCTTATACCAATTAATCTTACACCCTCATCCTGTTTATTTTTTTTATATATTTCTTTGGCAATATTATATATGTCTTCACCCGTATTTACAGGAATGTTTAATTTTTTTTGATGCGTTTTTCTAACAAATTTATTATTTTTTATAATTACTGCAATAGTTGTAGCATATTTATTAAGTTTTCTAACTCTATAACTTACAAGATCTGAAAGATAAAGTAAATTATAATATATTTCATTATCATCATAACAGTCACTAACTAAAGTTATTTCATTACTTATTCCTTTATTTATATAAGTTTTTGTTTCTACTTCATCATAGTTTATTCCATTAGCAGAATTTATCATATCAATTGCTTGATTTTTAAATACTTTTTTTAAAGATACTAAATTATAATTAGCTAAATCATTTATTGTTTTTATACCCATTTGTTTTAATTTTTCACTTGTTTTTTTACCTATTCCAAAAAGTTCATCAATTGGTAATATTTTCATTTTAATATCAATTTCATAATCATATAGGGTGTGGATTTTATCTGGTTTTTCAAAATCACTAGCCATTTTAGCACATAACTTATTATTTGCTATTCCAACATTTACTGTAAAACCAAATTTTTCTTTTATTTCTTTATTTATTTTTTTTGCAAAATTAATTTCATCACCATATAATTTTTTTATTTTACTATAATCAATATAGCATTCATCAATTGATGCAATTTCAATATCAGGAGTAAGTGAATATAAATAATCAAACATTTTTTTAGACATTTCACTATAAAATTTATAATTAGGTGGATATATTTTTAATGAAGGACATTTATTTTTAGCAAGATAAATAGCATCTCCTGTTTTAACTCCCATTTTTTTAGCAGGAATACTTTTAGCTAAAATAATACCTGTTCTTTTAGCTTTTTCTCCAGCAATAGCGGATGGTATAGTTCTTATGTCTACATTTAAACCATTTTGTAAATAATATACAGCACTCCAAGATAAAAAAGCATTATTTACATCTACATGCATTATTATTCTTTCCATAAAAACCTCCCACACATTTGTTCTTAACTATATTATATCTTATTAAATAAAAAAAAGAAAGTCTAAAACTTTCTTAACCAATTTCTATTATTTTAATTTCATAACTTCCATTTGGACTTTCAACACTAACTGTATCTCCCACTTTATGTCCTAATAAAGCCATTGCTATTGGTGATTCATTAGATATCTTACTTTCAAATGGATCAGCTTCTTGACTACCTACTATTTTATATTCATCAGTATCATCCGGATCATCTAAGCAAGAAATTTTTACTGTATTTCCTATCCCAACTTTATCAGTTGAAATTTCATCTATTATTGTACCATTATCAATAATTGCTTGTAATTTCTTAATTTTATCTTCAAGTTCAGCTTGTTCATTTCTTGCAGCATCATAATCTGCATTTTCACTTAAATCTCCAAGTGCTCTTGCTTCTTTGATAGCAATTATATTTTCTGGTCTTTTTACATTAATTAAATAATCTAATTCCTTTTTAGCGTCTTCATATCCTTCTCTTGTAAGATATACTGCTTTTTTATCTGTCATAAGTTTTCACCTTAAAATCCTTTCGTAAATTAATATTAGTAACTTAAACTTTATACTTTAAAAGGATACTCTTTTTTTTCTATTTTGTCAAGTATGTTAGCCTAATTTATTATATTTGTACCCTCATCATTGAATCTTTAGTAACATGCTTTGGAACTTTAATTTTAAGTATTTCCTTAGGATGTCTTGCTATTTCAATTTTTTCATCATTTTCATTTAAAATTTCAGTAATTTCAAAATCAAAATCACATTTTTCTGGTCCAAAAATATTAACCTTATCCCCTACTTTAAAATAATTTCTTTGTTCAATTGTAGCTAAAGAAGTTTTTTCATCATAATCTAAGATTAATCCTAAAAAATCTTGATTAGATACTTCCATTCTATCTAAATAATATTGATCTTTATATGTTGCTTCCTTCATAAAATATTGACTAGTTGACTCCCTGTTAGCTACCCTAGATAAAAGTTTTAAATTTCTTTCTAAATTAGATTTTGTCCAGTTATTATTATAATATGCATCAATTAAATTTCGATAACAGCTAATTACTGTAGCTATATAATAAGTACCTCTCATTCTACCTTCAACTTTTAAATGCTTTACTCCAATTTCTATTAAATCTTTTATATGATCTGCAAGATTTAAATCTTTTGTCGCTATAGAAAAATTTTTCTTTCTTTTTTTATCTAAATCAAAACAAAAACGACATACTTGCGCACAACCACCACGATTAGAATCTCTATTTGTAACATAGTTTGATAAAACACATCTACCACTATAGCAAGTACACATTGCACCATGTAAAAACACCTCTAAATCAGCATGGGTTTCATCATATATTTCTTTTATTTCTTTTTTAGTAACTTCCCTTGCAAGAACAATAGAATCTACTTTTTCTTCCATAAAATGTTTTACACTTAAAGTATTAGAAGTTGACATTTGAGTAGACATAACAATTTTTAACTTTGGTGTTTCTTTTTTTATAATGGGTATTAAAAATGCATCACATATAATAACAGCATCAACACCTGAATCTTCTAGTTCTTTTAGATATGTTTTTACACCTTCTAAATCTTCATCATGAAATAAAATATTTACTGTTACATAAACTTTTTTACCTAATTTATGAGCAAAAATACAAGAAGATTTTATATCTTCAATTGTAAAATTACTTGCATTAGCTCTTAAACTATATTTTTTTCCACCAATGTAAACTATATCTGCTCCATATAATAATGCTATTTTCAATTTTTCTATATCACCTGCTGGTGCCATTAATTCTATTTTTTCCAAAAATATCACCTATCTTTAACTTTATATATTGTTTTTGTATTTAAAAATCCTAAATCTACATTAGGTACAAGTTTTTTTACATCATTAAAAGTATATTTGTTTTTAATAATGTTTTCTTTATACATTTTAATTATATTTAAAAATTTATTTTTATCAATTAATTCTTCATTTAAAATAATACCTTTTACTCCAATAGATTTAAAATAATTTAAATAATCAATATAACATAAAACATAATCACTTAAAAAACATGTTCCATATTTTTCTTCAATAATATTAAATGTTCTTTTATTTTCAATTAATTTATGTTGTTTTTTGAAATTGATTTTTTTTAAAAATTTAAAATAATTACTAATTAATTTTCTTTTAGAATAACTCATCATTTGGTAACCAAAAGTATTTATAAACATATTCATTTTAGTATTTTTAACAATTTTTTCTATTTCTTCTTTTGTTATTTCATTGGATATAACACCATATTTTATACCTTTAGAATAATAATAGTTACATGTTTCATAATTATTAACAAAATAATTTTGATTCCATACTAAAGGTGTTTTAAAGTTATATTTTTCTTTTATATAATAAATTCCTAAATCATAAAAGAAAATACCATCTAAATTAAGATTATCAACATTTATTAAAAATTTAGTCAATTTATCTAAATCTTTGTTAAACATATTTTTATCAACTGAAATATATATTTTAATATTTTTATATTTATCTTTTATTTTTTTTAATTTTCTTATATTTAAATTTGTTAAACTATTTATAGAAAAATCTTTTATACCAAAAAGGAAAGCATTAGCCCCCATTTTTATATAATTATCTAAGTTCCTATAAGATTTTACTTTTACTATTAAATCCATATGTACCTCTTATTTTTTAGTTGTAACAGAAATTCCATCTCCAATTTCATAAAACACTGTTTTATAATCATCATTTTGATTTAGAAAGGAAATATAATTTTTTATTTTACGAACCAAACCTCTTATGTTTCTATTTTTAATTTCATTTGTTTCTTTATTAACAAAGCCATGAAAACTTAAATTATCAGTAACAACAGCTCCTTTATCACTTAAATTTCTAGCAAAATGTTCAAATATATCTTGATTTTTACTTTTGGCAGCATCAATAAAAATAAGATCATACTTATCTTTAAGTTTAATTTCTAAAGCATCATTATATATTAATGTTATTCTATCTTCCAAATTAAACTTTTTAACATTTTTTATTGCTTCAAAATAACGTTTATCATCTTTTTCTATTGAAGTTATTTTTATATTTTCATCTACAAGTGCCATCATTATAGCAGAATATCCTATTGCGGTACCTATCTCTAAAATATTTTTTACTTTTCTTTGTCTTATTAAATTAGTTAAAAAATCAATTCCATCATCCATCATAATAGGGACATTATTCTCTTTAGCATAACTTTTTATTTCATTTATTTTATCTTCTACCATTCCAACCATAACCCTTCATTTTGTAATTTTGTTATCATTCTTTCATGTTCATTAAGTGTCTTTGTAAAATATAATTTATTGTTTTTATCAGATACGAAGAAATAGTAACTCGTTTCAATTGGATTCAAAGTGGCATCAAGAGCTTTAGCTCCAGGCATACTAATAGGGCCAACTGGGAAACTAACTGGATTATTCCCTCTTGTATTATAAGGATTTGATGCATCAATATCTTTTTGTAACAATTCATCCGTCATGTCTTTTTTTACTCCATAATATGATGTAATACAACTTCCTAAAGCCATTCCTGTTTTTAATCTATTATAAAATACACTGGCAATATTTTTAAAATCATCTTCATTATATCCTTCACTTTGAGTAATTGATGCTAGAGTTATCAACTCATGAACTGAATATTTACTATTTTCTATTTGTTTTTTATATTTATTTAATTCTTTTTCCATTTGATCTAACATTTTATTAAATATTTCTTCTACTGTTACATCTTTACTATTAAATCTATATGTATCTGGAAATAAATATCCTTCAAGTGAATAATATATTTTACTATTTTTAATATCATCTGTTAAAAACCAATACTTTTCTATAATAGAATTTAAATATTTTTCATCTTTTAACTTTTTATAAACATCATCTTCACTATTAGAAGTATTTTCCTTTATTAATTTAGCAATACCTCTCATATTAATTCCTTCTTTAAATGTGATTGATATTTCATTTTCATTATATCCACCTTCATTTAAAGTATTAATTATCTCATCTAAATTCATCGAAGGACTAAAATAATACTTAGCAGCATATACATTAGACACTTTTTTTAGTTTTACATATAATTTAAAGAAATTTTCATTTTTTATTAATCCTTCTTTTTTTAATAGTGTTGCAATATCACTAATTGTAGAACCATTTTCTATAACTATACTTACTTCTTTTTTATCATTAGAAACTGGAGATTTAAAATAACAATAAGTTCCTAATAAAGTTGCAATACCAATTAGTAGTATTGCAACTAGCACAAGTATAATCTTAAATTTTTTCTTTAATTTACGACCTTGTTTTTCCATCAATTATTTATCCTCTTCGTTTTTTGTTTGTTCTTGAATAACATTTAAAGCCATTTCAATAACTTTCCATTCCTTTTCTGTTGTTATTGGTTCTAATTTCATTAAATCTCCTTCTTGTGTAACGATTGAACCATAAGCACGTACATTACCTTTTTCATCTACAGAATTATCTGTATAGGCAAGATAATGTTTTCCTGTTTCTGTAGAGTCAAACTCTAATAACTTATAAAATGTTGTTTTTTCTCCTTTTTCATTAAATCCGATAAACATATCATCTTTTATTTCTTCAATATTTTCCATAACTACCTTTCCTTTCTATCTAAATATGATTGAAGTATAATAACAGCACTAACGCCATCAATTACTTTTTTTCTTTTTTTTCTTGATAAATCAAAATCTATAAGCATATTCTCTGCTATTTTTGTTGTTAATCTTTCATCTTCAAGAATTATTTCTTTATCTAACTTTTCTTCTAATTTCTTTTTAAACTCTATTGTTTCAGCACTTCTCCATCCTAATGAATTGTCCATATTTTTAGGAAGCCCTAAAACCAATTTTTCAACATGCTCTTTTTCTACGATATCTTTTATTTCTTCAAGGAGTTTATCTTCATCTGTATAAGAAATATTTTTATAAAAAGATGCGATTAAACCAGTTTTATCAGATAAAGAAAGTCCTAAAGATTTTGTTCCTAAATCTAATCCTAAATATCTCATCTTATATCCTTAAGATAATTTTTAAGTAAAGCTTCAAGTATTTTTTCGCGTTCTATTTTTTGAATTAATTTTCTTGCATCTTTATAACTAGAAATATATGAAGAATCACCAGTTGATAAATACCCTACGATTTGATTTATACCATTATAACCTTTTTCTTCAAGATACTTATTAACTTTCATAAGTGTTTCTGTAATCATATAATTTTCCAAATCATCGCATTTAAAAATCATCGTTTCATCCATAAAAATATCTTCCTTTCTATGTAGAAATATTTATGAATATATTTTAACATTTTTTTACAAATTAAGCAAGTGATACAAAATATTTATAAATGGTAATTTTAACTATTTTCTAAACTAATAAACTTTGTTTTTCATTAATTATTTACTAAATCTTTATTTTTAAAATAATCATGATATCCTTTATTAACCTTTTGCTTTTTCTACTATTTTTATTAATTCTTTCTTATAATCTTTTCCCATAAACCATCCAGTTAGATAGGTTAACATATATAAAAATGCATTGCAAATGACTTAAATTTCATTTTTCAAATATTTTTTATACCAATTTAAAAAAGTATGCATATACATACTTTATTTAACAATTACTTCACTACTATCAGTAGTGGTTTTTATTTCATTTCCAATCCTATTATTTACATCTTTATAATCTTTTATTATAAAATTTATTTTCCCTTTTGGACTATCACTTTTAATTTTAAATGTAGCAACACATATTGGCGTATCTGTCGTAGAACATACCATATCTATATCATTATTTAATACATTTACCTTTGGATTAACGCTTAATTTACTATCAAATTTAACACTTAATATAATTAAATCATCTACTGTTACAACATTTTTATTATTACTACTTTTTATAGACACATTTACAGGACTATACATTTCTATTTCTTCATCGTTTGTTCCTTTTACAAAAACATTTAAAGTACTTGTATAAGCATTATCATTTGATTTTATAATAATTTTAGCGCTACCTTTATTTAATGCTTTAACTTCTCCTTTATTATTTACTGATATAATCTTTTCATCACTTGATGAAAAGTTAATATTTTTATCCGTAGCATTTACTGGTATAATTGTAGTTTTTAATGTCTTTACATCATTTACATTCATAACAATATTATTTTCAACATCTTCAATATAAACTTTTTCTACTAAATTAGCATTACTTTTATCAACTACCCTAACTTCTTTCTTAAAAACATTATTATTTTGTTTTATTATTAATGAAGTATATCCTTTTGTTTTCCCTTTTAGTACTCTATTTTCATCTATTTCTGCGATAGATTTATCTTCAATTTCAAAAGTAATATTTTTATAACAAATATCTTCTCCTAAATCGATATTTAACTTACTTTCTCCATTAAAATACGCAATTACTTGTTCTTGAGGAAGATTTTCTTCACTTAATCTTTTACATACTGTTACCATTTTATTTGCCTTTTTAGATACATCATTATAAGTTCCCGTTACTTCAATATTAAAACTTCCTAATTTATAAGCGTATATACTGTTATTAACTTTTTTACCAACCATACTTTCATTTTTTATTGACACAATATCTTTATCAAGAATAAAATCATATTTTGTTTTACTTAAATTATTTTTACCAATAGCAGTTACCTTAAAGCTATTATTTTCTCCATAGTAAACTATATCATTTAATGAAAGTGATATATTATTAAGCGTTCCTGGTTTTAACATAGAATATATAATTAATCCTAAAATTAATATAAAAAATATTATTCCTATTATTAACAAAAGTTTTTTATTTATTTTACGGTTTTTAATAAACCCTAAATTTTCTTCTTCGTAATCAACTTCTTTTGGATAATTATTATTTGCATTATTTAATGGCATACTACTTACATTATCAGATATAGTATTATTTATATTGTTATTTTCTTTTTTCTCTTCTTCCTTATTTTTATTCATAAAATTATTATTAAAGAAGAAAGGTTGCTCTTTTTTATTTATTTTATCTAACTCATTATCAATTTCATCTAAAGAAACAACAGTTGTTTTTTCTATATCATTATTACTATTACTATTATCTATATCATTATTAACTCCTACTTCTTCTTTTACTTCTTCGCTAGCAACAGGAATATCCTCTTTTTTATTATTTATTAAATCATTAATGTTAGCATAATGTGTTTTCATATTATCATTTAATGGACTATAGCCTTCTTTTTCTTCACTTTTTATAGTACTTAATCCTAATTCATCAACATTATTTTTTTCTTCTTTTTTAATACTTAAATTATTATTACCCTTTTTGAAGTTAATAGGAAACTTTTTACTCATAATTATCCCTTCCTTATTCTAATATTATTATATATTATGGACATTTTATAGTCAATTAAAACATTTTAAACTTTTAAAAAAACTATTTTTATTTTATAATAAAATTAAGAAAGTGAGGTTAATATGGAAAATTGTATTTTTTGTAAAATAGTAAAAGAAGAAATACCGAGTTATGCTTTATATGAAGATGAAATGGTAAAAGTATTTTTAGATATTAATCCTGAAAGACCAGGACATACTTTAATAATACCAAAAAATCATTATATAGATATTAATGATATACCTATCGAAGTTTTAGAACATATATTATTAATTAGTAAAAAAATAGCTAAAGGTTTAAAAGAAAAATTAAATTATGATGGTTTAAGAATAATTCAAAATAATGGTGTTTTAGAAGAAGTTAAACATTATCATTTACATTTAATTCCTTTTTATCAAGATAACTTTAGTAAATCAGTTGAAGAAATATATGAAATATTACAAAATTAAAAAGAGGTTAACCTCTTTTTAAAATTATATAATATTTTTATTAATAACAACATACATTATTATTAGTTCCAAATGAACTAAAAATTATAGCAAGTAAGATATATAAAACAACAATAATTAGTAAACCACTTCCTGTATGTTTTACATTCTTTTCATTACAGCATTCATTATTTTTCATACATACACCCCCTTAAATCCAAGCACCTAGTATTATAATTAGTAAAATAAATAAAACTAATACGATTGCTGATGATGATACATAATTCATAAATAACTCCTCCTTTTTTATTGTTCTAAATTATTTTATGGGTTTTTGTGAAATTTGTGTATATAAAAGACTAAATTATTGTATTTTTTTTAAATTTTTGATAAGATAAACATGTAACTATTTAAAGGAGGATATAATTATGAACAAAATAATTAAAAATAGTGGTAAAATTCTTATCTCAGGTTTATTAATTTTTTCACTTGTAGGATGTGGAAAAGTACCAGTTTTAAAAAATGGTGAAGAAGCTGTTGTAACAAGTGATGCCAAAAATATTTCTGTTACTGAATTTTATGAAAAAATTAAAGAAAAATATGGAGTAAACGTTTTAGTAGATATGATTGATGAAATGATTTTAAGTGACAAATACAAAGAAACTACTAAAGAAGAAAAAGAATATATAAAGGAAAAAGTTAAAGAAGTTGAAGATTCTGCTAAACAATATAATACAACTTTTGAATATTTAATTGCTTATTATTATGGATTAGAATCAAAAACTGAATTTGAAAAATTTGTTTCACTTTCTTATAGAAGAAATGAAGCAGTTAAAGAATTGGTTAAAAAAGGTTTAACTGATAAAGAAATTCAAAAATATTACGATGAAAATATTTTTGGAGATATTAGAACTAAACATATTTTAATTTCTATTGATACACTTGATGGAATGACTACTGAAGAAAAAAATAATAAAGAAAAAGAAGCTTTAAATAAAGCAAAAGATATTATTAAAAAGTTAAATAATGGTGAAGATTTTGATAAACTTGCTAAAGAATATTCAACTGATAAAGCTACTAAAGACAAAGGTGGCGATACAGGATGGTTTAATACTGGTGATATGCTTGAAGAATTTGAAAAAGCAGCATATAATCTTAAAAAAGGAACATATACAACTACTCCAGTTAAAACTAAATATGGATATCATATAATCTATAAAACTGATGAAAAGAAAAAACCTGAACTTAAAGATGTTAAAACTACTATTAAAGAAACACTTGTTACAAAAAAATTAAGTGAAGATAGTGCTTTATTCTATAAAAAACTTGAAGAATTAAGAAAAGAATATGGTGTTGAAATTCATGATGATAAATTAAATGACGATTTTAATACTTATATGTCTAAATTAAAAACTAGTTCTAATAATTCTAATAATAAATAAAAATATGTGGGATTTATCTCACATATTTTTATTTAAACAAACCTTTTTGATAAAGTTTTTGTTTTATTTTTTGTTCTAATTCATAAGAAGTATATTTTTTAGATAACTTATTATATAACTTATTATATTCTTTTTCATAAATACTTGTTTCATCAAAGTTAATATTATTAATATTTTTATCTATTATTTCAACGTTAAATCCTTGATTA
>OLNZ01001994.1_pt1 | contig 13033 bp, 12 predicted proteins | sample 1672981 | NCBI WGS metagenome assembly OLNZ01 (sample SAMEA3136743, study PRJEB25190) | human gut metagenome | biome: human gut; feature: human-associated habitat; material: faeces | place: Austria | collected 2013
AAAGCCTGAGATCGGGGAAGCGGCAGTTGAAGAGAATCGTGAAGAGATCACAGAACTGGTTCAGGGATCTGATATGGTATTTGTAACATGTGGAATGGGTGGAGGTACTGGTACAGGTGCAGCACCGATCATTGCCGAGATTTCCAAAGGTCTTGGAATCTTAACAGTCGGAGTTGTGACAAAGCCATTTACATTTGAAGGAAAACCTCGTATGAATAATGCAATGTCAGGAATTGCCCGTCTTCAGGATCAGGTAGATACAATGATCGTCATTCCAAACGATAAGTTATTACAGATCTGTGATAAGAGAACAACGATTCCAGATGCTCTGAAGAAAGCAGATGAAGTATTACAGCAGGGTGTACAGGGAATTACAGATATGATCTATAACCCAGGACTGATCAATGTCGATTTTGCAGATATCCAGACAGTTATGAGAGACAAAGGTATCGCGCATATCGGTATGGGTGTTGCAGACGAAGAACTCGAAGCAATCAAGACAGCGATGGAAAGTCCATTGCTTGAAACAACGGTTGCAGGTGCGACAGATGTTATCGTTAACTTCGCAGGTGCTGTTGGAATGTTAGAAGCGCAGCAGGCTGTAGAATACTTAAAGGATGAGGCTGGAGATGATGTCAACGTGATCTTTGGTACAGTTAATGCTGATTTTGGAGACCAGATCAGTGCAACGATTATCGCAACAGGTATCAAATCAGGAGATATCACAGGAAATGCAAGAACTGGATTTGCAGCAACAAAGAAAGCAAAACCAGCTCCACAGCAACAGGCACCAGCATTTTCAGGGCAGCCAATCCATAATGGAAAGGTGATGGAAGAGCAGCCAGAAGAAACATCACAGCAGACAAGCTATGTTTCAGAAGCAGAGATGGAAGAGATTGAGCATGAAAGCACAAAGATCAACATTCCAGAGTTCTTATTAAAGAGCAGAAGAAGATAATTTCTTTGACAGATAAAAGATAAAACGAAAGCGTGTAGAATTTTGAAAGTTCTACACGCTTTTTTTCTTAATTATTCGATATAATCTCCACGAGTGAAAACAAGTTCATAATCAATACTTGCAAGTCTTCTTCCAAGACATCCGGCACATTCTGCCGCTTCTTCTCCGGTACAGATTTTATTATCATACAAAGAATAATCTTTTCTTACCGCAACAGGAGAAAGATTCGGCATTACAACATTCGCTCCTGCAAGAATGCCTTTTTCTCGTCCACGGGGATCAATGGTTCCAAGTGCCGTTGTGGCAGGAAGCAAAAGATGTGGATTCATAAGACGCAGGATACTTGTTAGATAAGTGGTGAGCTCCACAGTTCCAGAAGGATAATCTTTAAATTTTGTATCATGATGAGGTACAAAAGGTCCGATTCCAACCATTTGAGGATCAAGTTTTTGAATAAATAAAAGGTCATCCACAAGATTCTCAACAGTCTGATAAGGTGCACCAACCATAAATCCAGTACCAACCGCATACCCAATCTCTTTTAGATTCCATAGACATTGAATCCTGTTTTCTAAAGATAGACTTTCAGGGTGCAATTTCTGATAAAGTTCTGGAGTAGCAGCTTCATGGCGAAGCAGATATCGGTCGGCTCCAGCATCGTATAACTTCTGATAGCTTTCTTTGGAACGTTCCCCAAGAGAAAGGGTGATCGCACAATCTTGATAACGTTTCCTGATCTCAGAAACGATCGGAACCATTACATCATCACTATAATGAGGATCTTCCCCGCCCTGAAGGACAAAGCTTCGATAACCAAGCTGATAACCATTTTCACAGGCAGAAAGGATTTCATCTTTTGACAGACGATAACGGTTTGCATGCTGATTACTTCCTTGAATACCACAGTAATAGCAGTTGTTTTTACAGTAATTGGTAAACTCAACTAATCCGCGTGGAAAAACACCATTTCCATAGATTTTTACAGCTTCTTCTCTGGCAAGGGAAGCTAGATAAGATGCATTTTCTTCATCACGTTCTTTAATGAGAGTGATAAATTCACCTCTTGTCAGTGTATGTTCTTTATGTAAACGATCGATTAATTCGTGTAAATTCATAATATCAAACTCCTTTTTTGTCTATAAGAAATATAACATATAATAGAGGAAAAGACCAAAGAAATATGATAGAATAAAGGAAAATGTTCTTAAATTTCAGGAAAAATCGAGACACGAATGGAAAAAGCAATGGTATCAATGATCAAAGTTTTGGTACTAAATAATAAAATTGCAACTTTTCATTGATTGTGATAGAATAAGAAAGTTAATCTTGGCATGCTTTGTAAATGCCATGGAAACTGATAGAGAAAGATGCTAGAAAGAAGGATATAAATGAAGCGCGAAGATGTGAGAAATATTGCAATCATTGCCCATGTCGACCATGGAAAAACGACTTTAGTAGACGAGATGTTAAAACAGAGCGGAATCTTCCGTGATAATCAGGAAGTCGCAGAAAGAGTCATGGACTCAAACGACATCGAGAAAGAAAGAGGAATCACGATCCTGTCTAAGAATACAGGAGTTATGTATAATGGAATCAAGATCAATATCATCGATACACCGGGCCATGCGGATTTTGGTGGAGAAGTAGAACGTGTACTTAAGATGGTAAATGGTGTTGTATTAGTAGTTGATGCATTCGAAGGTCCAATGCCACAGACAAAGTTCGTATTAAAGAAAGCCTTAGAGCTTGATCTGTCTGTGATCGTATGTATCAATAAAGTAGACCGTCCAGAAGCAAGACCAGATGAAGTTGTCGATGAGACATTAGAATTATTAATGGAATTAGATGCAGGAGACAAACAGCTTGACTGTCCATTCGTATTTGCATCAGCCAAAGAAGGATTTGCGACATTAGACCTTGATGGTGAAAAGAAAGATATGAAACCATTATTCGAGACAATTATCGACCATATCGAAGCACCAGAAGGAGATCCAGAGAAACCATTGCAGGTACTGATCAGTACAATTGATTACAATGAATATGTTGGACGTATCGGAATCGGTAAAGTGGATAATGGTGAGATCGCAGTCAATAAAGAATGTATCGTAGTGAATGCTCATGACCCAGAACGTAAAGAAAAAGTCCGTATTACCAAATTATATGAATTTGAAGGACTTGATAAAGTAGATGTGAAGAGTGCACAGGTAGGATCTATCGTAGCAATCTCAGGAATTTCAGATCTGTCTATCGGAGATACGATCTGTGATGTGGATGGAGCAGAGGCAATTCCATTCCAGAAGATTTCAGAGCCAACAATTTCCATGCAGTTTATGGTAAATGACAGCCCTCTTGCTGGACAGGAAGGTAAATATGTTACATCAAGACACATTAGAGACAGATTATTCAGAGAATTAAATACGGATGTCAGCCTTCGTGTAGAGGAAAGTGAGAATCAGGACAGCTACAAAGTATCCGGACGTGGAGAATTACATTTATCCGTACTGATCGAGAACATGCGCCGTGAAGGATATGAATTTGCAGTCAGCAAGGCAGAAGTATTATACCATTACGATGAGAATGGAAAGAAATTAGAACCAATGGAGATCGCAGTCATTGATGTTCCAGAAGAATTTACAGGAGCAGTTATTGAGAAGTTAAGCCAGAGAAAAGGTGAACTTCAGAATATGACAGCCGCCAATGGAGGATATTCAAGACTTGAATTCTCTATCCCATCCAGAGGACTGATCGGATATCGTGGAGAATTCATGACAGATACAAAAGGAAATGGTATCTTAAATACATTGTTTGATGGATATGGACCATACAAAGGAGATATCCAGTATCGTAAACAGGGATCATTGATCGCATACGAAGCAGGAGAAACGATCACATATGGTCTGTTTAATGCACAGGAGAGAGGTACATTATTCGTAGGACCTGGTGAGAAAGTATACGGAGGAATGGTCATTGGACAGACAGGAAAGACAGAAGATATTGAGATTAACGTATGCCGAAGCAAAAAGCTTACAAATACACGAGCTTCAGGATCAGATGATGCATTAAAATTATCTCCTCCAAAGATCTTAAGCTTAGAGCAAGCATTAGAATTTATTGATACCGATGAATTACTGGAAATTACACCAGAAAACATCCGTATCCGTAAGAAGATCTTAGATCCAACAATGAGAAAACGTGCAAAATTCTCATAAAATAACAAAATAATTTACGGTTAGTTATAAAATGTCGAAAAAGTGGGGCTAACTTTGTCGAATGGTTTTTCTTCTAATTGTGGCCAAATTGGAATAGGATTTAAAGTATACTAATAGGACACAAGAAGGGAGAAAGAGTATGACAGAGCAGGGAATCAATCATAATCAAGTGGAGGTTTGCGGACGTATCAATTCAGCATTTGAATATAGCCATGAGATTTTCGGAGAAGGATTTTATACAGTCAAACTTTTAGTAAACAGATTAAGTGAAGCAACAGACGAGATACCATTACTTGTATCAGACAGACTGATAGATGTCAGTAAAGATTACACAGGGATGCTTGTAAGGGCATGCGGACAGTTTCGTTCCTTTAATAAGCATGAGGAGAACCGTAATCATCTGATCTTATCCGTATTTGTCAGAGATCTGGAATTCATTGACAACATGGAAGGATACAGACCAAATCAGATCATTTTAGATGGATTTATCTGTAAACAGCCAGTGTATAGGATGACACCGCTTGGAAGAGAGATTTGTGACATCTTGCTTGCGGTGAATCGTTCTTATGGCAAATCTGATTACATACCATGCATTTGCTGGGGAAGGAATGCAAGATTTGCAGGAAATCTTGAAATTGGTTCAAGAATTCAGTTGATCGGAAGAATCCAGAGCAGGGAATACCAGAAAAGGATTTCAGAAAATCAGCTGATCAAACGGGTAGCATATGAAGTGTCTGTAAATAAACTGGAGTTTCATGAAAAGGATAAAGAATAAGTTGTATTTATAGTATCAGAAATGATATAATATCCTAAACCAAATATATTACTACAAAAGGAAGATTCTTTGAGGTGAAAAGATGGAAGGACGAGTGGAAGTATACTGTGGCCAGGGCAGAGGAAAGACATCCTGTGCGATTGGTCAGTGTGTGAAAGCAGCCGGGCAGGAAAAGCAGATCATCATGGTTCAGTTCCTTAAAGGGAAAGAAACAGAAGAATTAAGCTTTTTCAAACGTTTAGAACCAGAAGTACAGTTGTTTCGTTTTGAAAAATATGAAAGATCATACGAAGAGCTAAGCGATGAAGAGAAGAAAGAACAGGATCATTTTATTTATAACGGTTTAAAATACGCACATAAAGTCATAGACACAAGACAGTGTGACGTTGTCGTTTTAGATGAGGTGCTGGGACTTTTGGATCTTGGACTTTTAAAGACCGAAGAACTAGTGGAGATGTTAGAAAACCGAAGTGACGATCAGCTGATCATCATGACGGGAAGACAGATTCCAGATGAATTGATACCATATACAGATGCGGTATACTGCATCTGTACGGTCAAAGAATCTCAATGTTGATGCTACACAGGATGATAGGAGGAAAGAAAAATGTCAATTTTTACAGGTGCAGGTGTTGCATTAGTAACACCATTTAAAGAAGATTTATCGGTGGATTATGATCAGTTAGAGAAATTTATTGATTTTCAGATCGATAATGGAACAGACAGTATCATTATCTGTGGAACTTCAGGAGAAGCTTCTACAATGTCTCATGATGAGCAGATCGAGGTAGTCAGCGCATGCGTTTCTCATGTCAATGGAAGAATCCCAGTTATCGCAGGAGCAGGAGCTAACTGTACAGATGAAGCACTGAATCTTGCCAAGAGATCAGAGAAAGCAGGAGCGGACGGACTGTTAGTTGTAACACCATATTATAACAAAGCAACACAGAAAGGTCTGGAAGAATATTATACAACAGTTGGTAATTCTGTAGACATTCCAATCATCATGTACAATGTACCAGGAAGAACAGGAACAAACATCCAGCCAGCAACAGCAGTGAAGATTGCCAAGAGTGTTGATAACATCGTAGCGATCAAAGAAGCAAGCGGAGATATCGGACAGGTGGCAACACTTGCAGCATTAGCAGATGGATGTTTAGATATCTATTCAGGAAATGACGATCAGGTAGTACCTCTTCTTGCATTAGGTGGAAAGGGTGTTATCTCTGTATTATCTAACGTAGCACCAAGGGAAACTCATGACATGGTTATGAAGTTTTTAGATGGGGATGTTAAAGGAAGTTTAGACATCCAGTTAAAATACATGGATGTGATCCATAACTTATTTAGTGAAGTAAATCCAATCCCTGCAAAACGTGCAGTTTCAGAGATGGGATATTGCAGAAATATCGTAAGACGTCCATTGACAGAGATGGAAGAAGATCACGCACAGGTATTAATTAACGCAATGAAAGAAGCAGGAATTCTTTAAGGAGTTACAAAAGATGGTTAAGATTATGATGCATGGCTGCAATGGAGTCATGGGACAGGTGATCAGTAAGATCATAGAAGAGACAGAAGGAGCCGTTATGGCATGTGGTGTAGATCGTGTGGATGACGGACACAATGATTATCCAGTATTTACAGATATTAACGCATGTGATGTGGAAGTTGATGCGATCATTGATTTTTCAGCCGCACCAGCAGTTGATGGATTATTAGATTTTGCAGTTGAGCGACAGATTCCAGTTGTATTATGTACAACAGGATTAAGTGATGAACAGTTAGAGAAAGTTCATGAAGCAAGCAAAAAGACAGCAGTTCTTCGTTCAGCAAATATGTCATTAGGAGTGAATACATTATTTAAAGTATTAAAATCCATGACAAAATTATTAGCAGATGCAGGATTTGATATTGATATCGTAGAGAAGCATCACAGAAGAAAATTAGACGCACCATCTGGAACAGCAATCGCACTTGCAGAAGCTGTGAATGAGCCATTAAACAACGAATATGAGTTTGTTTATGACAGAAGTCAGAGACGAGAACAGCGTCCAAAGAAAGAGATCGGAATCTCAGCAGTCAGAGGTGGAACAATTGTTGGAGAACATGAGATCATCTTTGCAGGACAGGATGAAGTCATCGAATTAAAACATACAGCATATTCAAGAGCTATCTTTGGAAAGGGAGCAGTCAGTGCAGCCCTTTACTTAGCAGGAAAAGAAGCTGGTATGTATGATATGAGTGATGTCATTGGATAAGAGATAAGAGTTTAAAGACAATAGATACATTCGCCATTAAGACAGTGTGTTTATTGTCTTTCTTTATGGCAGGAGAGATAACATGAGTAAGATAAAGATTGCATTTTTTGATATTGACGGGACATTGATCGATCCAGAGAAGAAAAGAATAACAGACAATACCAAAAAAGCATTATTAAAGCTTAAGGAAAATGGAGTTAAGATCTGTATTGCAACAGGAAGACCGCCAGAAAAAGTTCCAGATTTCAAAAGTGAAGGAATAGATTTTGATGCATTTTTGACGTTTAATGGTTCTTATAGTTTTAATGAAACCGAAACGATCTTTGAAAATCCGCTGGATAAAGAAGATGTAAAACAGATCATCCAAAATGGAGAAGAAATGGGACATCCTGTGGTATTAGCGACAAAGGACAGGACAGAAGCAAATGGATTAGAAGAAGACCTCGTTGAATATTTTTCCATTGCAAATCAGAGGATCAAGCTTGCAACAGATTTTGAGGAGCTTTCAAAAGATGAAGTATTTCAGATCATGATGGCAGGCGGTAAGGATGAATATAAAGCGATGCTTAAAGATACAAAAAGAGCAGCAGTGGCAGTATGGTGGCCGAAAGCTGTCGATATCATTCCGTCAGATGGAGGAAAAGGCGTTGCAGTTGAAAAGGTTTTAGAGTACTACCATTTGAGCAAAGAGGAGGCAATGGCATTTGGAGATGGTAACAATGATCTTGAAATGCTAAAGACCGTTGGACTTGCAGTGGCAATGGAAAATGCATCCAAAGAGTTAAAAGAAGCAGCTGATGTAATCTGCGGGCATGTATCAGAGGATGGAATTTATACATATTGTAAAGAAAATAATTATTTTGAATAAAAAAAGAATGGTTTCAGATACCTTGTGTAAGAAACCATTCTTTTTTATAGGAAAATTTGATGTTAAACAATATTAGGAATGAACTTTTTCCGCTTTTGGATATATTTTTTTCATTTTCTGGTCATTATAATGAGTATCAAGAAATCTTTCGAAACCATTGGAAGCAGGAACCTGTTTGTCTCTCTGATCATAACGGATCAAGGCAGATAAAGACATCAGCATATTAAGTGTCATAAAAACAACGACAAACCATGTAAAAACAGTTCCAAAAGCGATTGGAAGTTTTTCAATCAGTCCGGATAGTAATGGATAGATCTTTTTAAACCAGGCAACCGTTGCAATTCCCCAGAAGAAACAATAAAGAAGATTGATTCTTCCATTCAGATTAAAAGGCATCTTACTGTAATCCCAGAACACCTTTCCGAAGACAATTTCACTTAGAACACTGCACAAATATTCATAAGCACCTCCAAGAAATGTTCCCATCAAAAATAAAAAGCTCTCAGAACAATCTTTATAACGATATAAAAGTAAAGTAACTCCAGCAAAAGCAAATCCCCAGACAATACTGAACGGACCCCATACAAGGCTACTGCGGCTCATCCAGACACCCATCTTTAAACGGCAAAAGATCGTTTCAATGATATCACCAAGCAAGGAACCTATAAAAAACAATAAAAAGACTTTATAAAAACCACAGCCCTGAGCAAAGACGCCCGTTTTTGGAATTGTTGGAAGTTTTAATTTGCGCTGTGGATAAGCACGTTCGACACGGTGTTCCACGTAAGAAGTTATCAACTTATTTAACTTCATGCTGATCTTTGTAAGATATGCATCTGCAGATTCCCAACGCCGTTTATCGATATTTTTCCCAAAAACAACGATTGCCGTGGCTAGTATATCAATGATCAATATTGTAAGCAGAGTAAAGATAATAACGTGGCGTATCAAGGCAGGAATCATTTTGTATATAGTAAAAATGAAAGGATTTGCAAATCTGACACCAAGATATCCAAGAATTCCCCAGAAGATTGAATGAGAAACACAAATATAACCATCCAGATTCCATTTATCTTCAGAATAATCCCACCAACGTTCATGATAAAAATGTTCAATGAAATGTCCTCCAAACCACTCAATGACAGTGGCATCGATCATGGCAACAAGAAAAATCCAAAGGCCAGTCATCTCATGGGTATTGATCGTGATGATCACAGCACCGATACCGTAAGAAATACAAAGTGGGGAATTAATAAATCCACGGTTTACAAAACGCTTCTGATTAAATGCTGCCTGTATCACTTCCAGAATCCATCCAGTAAAAGAATAGAGGAAGAAAAGAAAGCATAATTCAAATAATGTTTTTATCATATGTAAAGCTCCTTTTGTTGTTAATAATGTATTCAGTATATAAAAAATGACAAAAAAATACAAGAAAGAAAAGCATTGTTTCAAAAACTGCACAAAAGCATCTGATAAATTCTTCACAAAATTTCTGAACAAATGTAAAAATATATATGAAAAAATAATTCACTTTGACATAATTTCAGAGAATATGTATTGAAAAGAAAACAAAGATTGACTAGAATAAAGGCATAAAGATTGATACAACTTAGAAAGCAGCAAATGAGAAAGGAGTATCGTCCAATGAAGAAGATTGTAGATGATTGGAGACTGATCTATAAGGTTTGCAGCCTGTATTATGAAGATGATATGAGGCAACAGGAAATCAGCGACTATCTTGGAATATTCAGAGCGACAATCTCAAGAATGCTTCAGAAGGAAAAAGAGATAAATTTCAAGGATTCAACGAAAGAATAGCAGGAATGCCCGCAGAGCAGATTAAGAAGATCAGAAACCGAATTGGTATTGTGTAGGTGGAGTAGAAAGAGTGAAAGCAGTTAAAGGTGCAATTGCTGGAGGATATATCAATATATTGATCACCAACAATGAATGCGCTGAAAAGTTATTGTAGAACCGCAGAAAAAGAAACTAATCAAGATAAAAAAGATATATTTTTATTAGTTTTCTTTTTTTGAACAAAATATTTGTAAAAATAACACAAAAATGAGAAAAAAAGTAAAAATAAGAACAAAAAAACAGCGGAAAAACCGCTGCATGGAATCAGTCAAGCAGAGCAAGTGCTGTTTCCTTGGTAGTGAAAAATGAGTTGATCAGATGAAGAGATAAGGCAGAATGAATAATATCTTTCTTATAAATTCCTTCAGCAATACCAATAGAAACACGAGCATGTTTAGACGCTTTAAAAATATCAGCACGATTAAGGGTTGACTGAACTTTTGAGTTCGAACTTAAAGTTTCGTATTCTTCTTTAGAAGAACAGAATGCTGGAAAATGAAGCAAATGGGATTTACCACCTGTCAGATCAGCTAACTGGATGACGTTATAGTTTGGCAATGTATCAAATGAGGCACCGAAACTTCCAGCGAGGGGAACGATCTGAATGTCAGTAAATTTCAAAGCTGGAAAGATGATGAAACAAATTTCTATGATTCTATGGCAATCAAAGCAACAGAAGCGATCAAAGTATTCCAGAAATTATAGAAAAGAGGATAAAAATGGCAGTATATAAAGAAACAATTGAGGTAAAATCTCATGGGAAAACCCCAACATATATTGATATTACAAAGGACGTAAGAAGAGTTATTGAAGAAAGCGGGATCAAGAACGGTATCTGTGCCGTGATTTCTCCTCATACAACGTGCTCCGTATTCTTCGAAGAATTCTGTCATGACTATAATGAAGATGGAGATGAATTTTTACAGGAAGATTTAAATAATGTTCTTGCAAAGATCATTCCAGACCATGTATCCAAAGATCAGTACGTATATCCAGGAGAAGAACACTACAAAGCAGTAGAAAGCTGGCCAAATGCTGAAGATTATCTTCCAGGAGGAGACAGAACAGCATTATTTAATGGAGATGCACATTTAAAATCAACATTATTAGGTTCCAGTGAAACATTCGAAGTAGATAACGGAAAACTTGGGGTAGGTACAACAGGATATGTATATTTTGCAGATTTTGACCGTACACGTCCACGTACAAGAAAATGTAAGATTGTAGTTCTTAGAGAATAAGGAGGAAAGCATCATGGCAAAAGCCCAGTCACCATTTTTAATTGTCAATCCTAAGTCATATTTATACGGAAAAGAAAGTCTTGAACTAGCAAAAGCAGCTGATCAGGTTGCCAAAGATACAGGACTTCAGATATATTTCACATGTCCATATACGGAAAGACTTCAGTTGGCCAACACTATAATTAAAATTTTGAGCAATTCCACTAAAATAATGTTATAATAATAACAAACACCAAATCAAATTAACCAAGAAAGGAGCAAAATCATGGCAGCAATCATCGGAAGCCCAACACGTTACATCCAAGGAAAAGGGGAAATGAAAAACCTATGTTCCTATGCAGATAAGTTCGGAAAGAATCTATTCATTTTAACAAGTGCATCCGGAAGAAAACGAGTAGAACCAGCGATCAACGAAGGGAACAAAGACAGTAATCTGACATACGATGTATTTAATGGAGAATGTTGTATGACAGAGATCAACCGTATCATAAAGATCGTAGAAGAAACAGGAAGCGATGTGATCATCGGAATCGGTGGAGGAAAGATTCATGACACATCAAAAGCTGTTGCATACTATACAAAGAAACCAGTCATTATTGTACCAACCATTGCATCCACAGACGCACCATGCAGTGCATTATCTGTGATCTATACAGATGAAGGTGTATTTGAGAAATATTTGTTCTTGCCATCAAGCCCGGATATGGTTATGGTAGATACAGATATCGTTTCAAAAGCACCAGTAAGATTGTTGATCTCAGGTATGGGAGATGCCCTGGCAACTTATTTTGAGGCAAGAGCATGTAAAAGATCCGATGCAAGTAATTGTGTTGGCGGAAGATGTACATTGGCAGCAATGAATCTTGCACAGTTATGTTTTGATACATTAATGGAGAACGGAGTACAGGCAATGACAGCAGCAAGAGAAGGAATCTGTACAAAAGCTGTAGAAAATGTAATTGAAGCAAATACTTACTTATCAGGAATCGGATTTGAAAGTGGAGGATTAGCAGGAGCACATGCGATCCATAATGGATTTACAGCAATCCCAGAAACACATAAGATGTATCATGGAGAGAAAGTAGCATTCGGAACATTGGTTCAGCTGGTACTAGAAGATGCGGGAGAAGATGAGATCATGGAAGTAATTGATTTCTGCAGTGAAGTCGGACTTCCTGTGACATTAAAAGGATTAGGAATCGAAGAAGTGAAACCAGAACAGATTATGGAAGTTGCGAAATTAGCATGCGCACCAGAAGATACAATGGGAAATATGCCATTTGAGGTAACACCTGAAGATCTGTATGCAGCAATTATGGGTGCGGATGCACTTGGAAGATATTATACAGAATAGAAAATTGCCAGTATCTAGTTAATAGACATAGAAAATATGAAAGAACCCCTGAAAGGTTGATCAACCTTTCAGGGGTTCTTAAAAATGTGCGCCTAGCGGCGCACGTTTCGTTTGCGCGCCATGGGCGCGCTCTCGCAGGTGAAAGTTCTGAACATGCCCAGGTAGTGGGAAATGTATAGCTGAACAGCAAGGGTGTCCATCGTGAGGTGGAATCTGAAGGAAGCTGTAGGCAAATCCTTGGTCCGACGGACAGAAATCGCATATGAGGCTAGGCTTCGAGAGATAAGCTGGCGAAAGACAGCAAAGTCTAATAACTACCACATTTGTAGAAGCAGAGTAAATGCGGCGGATTTATGAGGAGAAAGAGCGTGCAACTTAAGCGTGGAGATCTCACAGAGTTTTCATTTGCCTAGTAACAATGAACTGTGAGAAGTCAGCAGAACCCATAGTAGTGAAGAATTTCAGATTAAAATGCCAGAAGATAAAAGAAATAATGTAAGTACAGCA
>OLNZ01001997.1_pt1 | contig 13018 bp, 13 predicted proteins | sample 1672981 | NCBI WGS metagenome assembly OLNZ01 (sample SAMEA3136743, study PRJEB25190) | human gut metagenome | biome: human gut; feature: human-associated habitat; material: faeces | place: Austria | collected 2013
GATGTTCAGAACGGAAACGTCAGCACCGTGCTTTGCCTTGAGCTGCTCGTCAATGGCTTCGCTCATGACACCTACATATTCCCGGGCATCCAGCAGCTCAATCTTATCGTCGTCAATGTTGATGTAGGTCCAGTCGGGAGCTTCACCTTCCACAATGATGGGATCCCAACCGGCGTACTTCAGCTTGGCACCCCAGATACCGCCGGAGTTGGAGCAGGCAATCATGCCGGTAAGGGGGGACTTTGTGCAGACCATGTAGCGGCCTGTGGAAGGGGCGGCAGCGCCGGTCATAGGACCGGTGATGTAGATCAGCTTGTTTTCCGGGGACAGGGGATCGACGGTGGCAATGCCCTCGTCATAGAGCATCTTGGTGCCAAGACCACGGCCGCCAATGAACTTGTGGGCAAGTTCCAGATCCAGAGGTTCCACTTTGATCTTGCCGGTGGTCAGATTGATGCGGGCAATTTTTTCGTAGTATGCGCCAGCCATATGCAATACCTCCATAAAAATTTGAAATTGAGCTTATAATTTGTATATGTTTATTGAAATTGAGCTTACAATTTGTATATGTTTATTATAGTGGAAATAACAGGGGGTATCAAGAGAGGATGTGCATTTTTGTGTGAAACCGCATGAAACTGTATCATTTTATGCGAAGAGATTTTAGTACTTCGACGAGATGACGCACAAAATGGCGTGAAATCGCATAAAATACTTGAAATATTGCACCAAGCACTTGTACAATTTGGAAAGGTGAAGTATAATCAATAGAAAACGATTGCAAGGAGGCGGCAGTATGGCGCAGAATCAGTCCCTGTCTACCCAGGAGGTTGCAGACATTCTCCATGTCAGCAAGTCCACCATTTATGACCTGATTCGCAAGGGAGAAATCCATTCCTATAAAATCGGGCGAAAGGTTCGTTTTACGCAGGAGGATGTGGATGCCTATATTGCCCGCTCCCGGCACGAGCATTCCACTCCCCCGGTGCAGCGCATCGATACCCACTCCACGTTGCTGACACCTGCTGAGGAAAAGGCGCCGGAGATGATCATCTCCGGGCAGGATGTTGTGCTGGACATTTTGGCAAATTATCTTCATCAGGAGGATATCAACGCCGGTCGTACATATCTGTCTAGCTTTGAAGGTCTGCTAGCACTGTATCAGGGAAAGGTGGACGCTGCGGCCTGCCATCTGTATGATGGAAAAGAGTGCAATGCCTCCTTTGTGCGAAGCCTGATGCCCGGGGTGTCCGCAGTGCTGGTGAACCTGTCCTACCGCACCCAGGGCTTTTATGTTCGCAAAAGCAATCCCAAGCACATAACTGGGTGGGAGGATCTGCGCCGGGCTGACATCTCCATCCTCAACCGCCGGGTTGGTTCCTCATCCAGGATCCTGCTGGATACCCAGCTAAAAAAACTGGAAATCCCCTCCGGACAGCTAAAGGGCTACGACAAGATTATGAGTTCTCACCTTACGATGGCATCTGCCATTGCCGCAGGGGATGCGGATCTTGCCATTGGCACGGAGCGGATAACGCATCAGCTGGAGGGGCTTGACTTCATCCCACTGCTGGAGGAACGGTTCGATCTTGTTTTGCAGAAGGAATCGCTGGAAAATCCGGCTGTAGTCAAAATGCTTGCAATCCTGTCCTCACCTGTGTTCCGCAGGGAGGTGACCCACTTCTCCGGCAATGACTACCGGGACCTGGGTAAGATTATTATGGAGGTCTAGTATGCTGTATGTAAAAACGCCGGAAGAAGTTCTTGCGCTGATAGAATCGGAGTTTTCCCCGCTTGAACAGGCAGAATTTGTAGCTCTGTCTGAGGCTGTGGGCAGAGTTCTGGCGGAGGATATTGCGGCGCGGGAATATGTGCCGGATTTTGACCGCTCCACAGTGGATGGCTTTGCGGTTCGCGCCAGTGACACCTTCGGCTGCAGCGATGCCATCCCGGCGATCCTGCCCCTGCAGGCCACGGTGCTGATGGGCGAAGGCGCCGACTATCTGCTGAATGAGGGGGAATGTGTAGCCGTTCCCACCGGCGGCGCAGTGCCCAGGGGTACTGACGGTGTGGTGATGGTGGAATACACGGAGGACTACGGCGACGGCACCATCGGTGTTGCCAAACCTGCGGCGCCGGGCATGAATCTGATTTTCCGGGGGGATGATGTGTATCCCGGAAAGGTGATTCTGCACAAAGGCCGCTCCCTGTCTTCTGCCGACATTGGTGCGCTGGCTGCCATTGGCCGGGTGCAGGTGCCGGTGGTGAAAAAAGTGACCGTGGGCGTCATTTCTACCGGTGACGAGCTGGTTCCTCCGGAGGCGCAGCCCGGCCCCGGACAGGTGCGGGACGTGAACAGTCCCATGCTGGAGGCAATGCTCTCCACATTTGGGTGCCATGTTGTCAACTATGGGATTGTGGTGGATGATGAGGCACTGCTTTCTCAAAAGGTCAATCAGGCCATTGCGGAATGTGATGCCGTGCTGCTGTCCGGAGGCAGCAGTGTCGGAGTGAAGGATGCCGCCTGCCGCATCATTGAATCCGCAGGCCAGCTTCTGCTTCACGGCATTGCCATTAAGCCCGGAAAACCAACCATTCTGGGAAAAGCCGGGAAAAAGCCCATTGTGGGTCTGCCCGGACATCCGGTGGCTGCCTACTTTATCACAAAACTTTTTGTACAGCCCCTGCTGGGACGGCTGATGGATCGGGACATGACTGCCTATACCGTTACTGCCAGGGTTACAGAGAGCATTAGTGCCAACCATGGCAGAGCCCAGTATCACTGCTGCCGGCTGACAGGAACAGGCGGCGAGCTTTATGCCCAACCCATTCGGGGAAAATCCGGCCTTATCACCACTCTGGCAGGGACCGACGGCTATTTCTGCATCAGTCGGGATTGTGAAGGCTTACCCCAGGGAGCGGAAATTCAGGTAACAATTACTTCAGGAGTGTAATTTTATGGGATTTGAATATTTGACCAATGTGCCGCTTGCGCAGGCACGGAAGGAATATCTGGAGCGGCTGGTAAGCGGCGGTTTTGGGTCAAAGACAGAAACCATTCCTGTCTTTGAAAGCTGCGGTAGGGTGACGGCAAAGGCCGTCTATGCCCACATCTGCGCCCCGCACTATGCCGCCAGTGCCATGGATGGTGTGGCGGTTTCCGCAAAAGAAACCTTCGGCGCGACGGAAACGACCCCTGTTACTCTAAAGCCGGACCAGTTTCTTGTGCTGGACACCGGCGACCCGATTCCGGAGGACAAAGATGCAGTCATCATGGTGGAAGACATTGTGAAGAATGGAGATGGTTCCATCACCATTCACGCAGCCGCAGCCCCGTGGCAGCATATCCGCCAGATCGGCGAGGATGTATGCGCCGGGGAAATGATTTTGCCCAGCCATATGACCGTTTCCCCGGCTGCCATTGGTGCGATGATTGCCGGCGGTGTGCTGGAAATTGAAGTGATTCGCAAACCTGTGGTGGGCATCATCCCCACAGGGGACGAGATTATCCCTCCCTGTACAGACCCGAAGCCCGGGGATATTCTGGAATTCAATGGCTCCATTTTTTCCGCAATGGTGCGTTCCTGGGGCGCAGAGGCGGTGGTCTATCCCATTGTGCCGGATAAATTTGACCAGATCAAAGAAATGGTTGCCAAAGCGGCAGACGAGTGCGATATGGTAATTCTCAATGCCGGTTCTTCTGCCGGACGAGAGGATTTCTCGGCTCGGGTCATCCGGGAACTGGGTGAGGTGCTGTACCATGGCATCGCCATCAAGCCCGGCAAGCCTGCCATTCTGGGCTGCCGGGGAGAGAAGGTCATTCTTGGAGTGCCCGGTTATCCGGTGTCCGGCATCATCGTCATTGAGCAGCTGCTGAAGCCCCTGATTGACCACTGGCTGAAAGCACCGGCAGCCTCTGACACATATGTGAACGCAACCCTTACCCGGCCTGTTGTCAGCGGTCTGAAATATCAGGAGTTTGTCCGTGTTCGCATGGGCTGCGTAGGCGGCAGGCTGATGGCCAGCCCCCTGAGCCGGGGCAGCGGCGTGGTTTCTTCTTTTATGAAGGCCGATGGCATTCTGGAAGTACCCCAGGGACTAGAGGGCTACGAGGCGGGAGAGGAAGTGAGTGTCCGCCTGCTGAGCCCCTTAGAAAAGCTGCACAATACGCTGGTGGTTATCGGCAGCCATGATCCGCTGCTGGACGAGCTGGCAGATATGCTCCATTTGGAGGACTCTGCCTTGTACATCAGCTCCTCCCATGTGGGTTCCATGGGCGGTATAATGGCAATCCGCCGTGGTGAGGCGCACATGGCTGGCTGCCACCTGCTGGATACGGTTGACGGCAGCTATAACAAGGCATTTATTCGCAAGTATTTCCCCAAAGGCGGTGTGAAGCTGGTTTCCTGTGTCGGTCGTCAGCAGGGATTGATGGTGGCAAAGGGCAATCCCCTCCAGATCCGGAAATTCGCGGATATTGCAAAGGATGGCGTGCGTTATGTAAATCGCCAGAAGGGATCCGGCACCCGGATCCTTGCGGACTATTTGTGTATGCGGGAGAATGTGGATACTGCTTCTGTCTACGGCTACGATCGGGAAGAACTGACCCACACTTCTGTTGCTGCCCAGATCGCCAGCGGCAGTGCTGATGTCGGTATGGGCATCTACTCCGCGGCAAAGCTCTATGATCTGGACTTTATCCCCATCTGTATTGAGGAGTATGACCTCATTGTCCCTGACCATGCTTGGGATACCCCTATGGTTCAGGAGCTTTTGCACATCCTGAAGAGCGATGCGTTCCGGGGAAAAATCCTGTCCCTCGGCGGCTATACCGTGGATAACCCCGGACAGATTATCCCCCTATGAAAAGCGTAGATGTTGCGGTTATTGGGGGAGGGATTCTGGGCTGCTTTGCGGCCCGGAATCTGATGCGCTGGAATTTGTCTGTCGTGCTGATTGAAAAGAAATTGGATATCTGTACAGGCATTACCCGGGCAAACTCTGCCATCGTCTATGCGGGATATGACAACAAAACCGGTTCCCGGAAGGCGGAATTGACGGTTCGTGGAAATGCCTCTTTTGATGATTTGTGCCGTGAACTGGAAGTTCCCTTTTCCCGCTGCGGCTCCTTGCTGGTGACCTATGACAAGGAGAGCCTGGCCCAGCTCCGGAGAAAATGGGAGCAGGGTATCCGCAATGGCGTGCCGGGTCTGGAGCTTCTGACCGGGGGGGAGGCAGAGGCAATGGAGCCTATGCTGGCACCGGGTGTGGCAGGCGCGCTCTATGCCCCGACCACCGGAACGGTGAACCCCTGGCAATTGGGCATTGCCGCCTTTGAAAACGCTGCTGCCAATGGGATGGAACCCATGCTGGGAACCACTGTGGTGGGAATCCGGAAAACCAAGTTTGGCTATCTGGTGGAAACAGATCGCAGCGAACTGCGCTGCAGGGCTGTCATCAACTGTGCAGGACTTTCCGCGGATCGGATACAGGAGCTGTGCTTTCCCTCCGACACGCATCTTCTGATAGATGGAGCAGAATACCTGGTCCTGGACAAACAGGCGCGGAAGCCGAAGCGGGTCATCTTTCAGCAGGCACAGTCCTGCGGAAAAGGCATCACCGCTATCCCGTGTGTGGAAGGGAATCTGCTGCTCAGCGGGGTACGCAAGCCCGTTGGAGAACCCTTTGCCACAACAAAAGAGGGAATATCGGAGTTGAAGACAAGTGCGGTATCGCTGTTTCCGAATCTGAATATGCAGCAGGTAATCCGCTCATTCGCCGCCGCACGGCCAAATCCTCAGCGGGATGACGGCGAGAGCATTCACGATTTCTCCATTGCGTACCCGGCTCCTGGATTTTTCAGTCTGATCGGAATCAAAACCCCGGGGCTGACCTGTGCCAACGAACTGGGCAGGTACCTTGCGGAGAAAACGGCGGCGTTTCTGGATGCACACCCGAATCCACGCTTCACGCCCCACAGGCAGGCCATTGCCAAAACAAATGACCCCGAAATCATTTGCCTGTGCGAAGGCATCAGCCGCGGAGAGATTCTGGAAGCAATCCGAAGGGGAGCTTCCACGGTGGATGGGGTCAAGCGGAGAGTGGGAAGCGGTATGGGCGTCTGCCAGGGCAGCCGATGCAGCTTTGCCATCGAGCAGATACTCCGGGAGGTCAGGCATGGGGCACTTTGATATCCTGATTATCGGCGGTGGTGCAGCGGGAATTGCTGCAGCCAGAGCCGCAGCGGATGCCGGATGCAAAAGCATTGCGCTGGTGGAGAGAAAACAAAAGCTGGGCGGCATTCTCCTGCAATGCAGCCATCCCGGTTTTGGCGCCGGACTTACCGGAGGGGAATACGCCGCTGCGCTTGTGCAGGATTTCCCGGAAACGGTTACTCTGTTTTTTGGGACAACGGTGCTTTCGGTAGAACCTAATAAAACGGCGCATCTGTCCGGTGACCGGCAGATCTCGTTTTCTCAGCTGATTCTGGCAACGGGCAGCCGGGAGATTCCACTGGGGGCGCTGCCGATTGCGGGAACCCGTCCAAAGGGTGTATATACAGCCGGTCAGATGCAGGAGATGATGAACCTCCATGGCTTTGTTCCCCAAGGTCCGGTGGTCATTTTGGGCAGTGGTGACATTGGCCTTATCATGGCATCCCAGATTGCGGCAATGGGGATTTCTGTTACTCTGGTGGAGCAGAGGGAAAACTGCGGCGGCTTGGCGAGAAACCGGCGCTGCCTGAAAGATAATTCCATCCGCCTTATTTGCAGCCAGACCATTGACACCGTTGAGGGCTCTCCCGCACTCACAGGCTGCTGCCTGTCCGGCGGAGAGAAGATAGCCTGCAGAACGCTTCTGATTGCCGCGGGACTTGTCCCGGAGCGTGGGCTGCTGGCGGAATTGGGAATGCCGTCCTGGCTTCAGATGTGCGGCAACTGCAACACGGTGTACCCCATGGCAGAGGGCGTGACAGCCGACGGAAGAAAAGCGGGCATTGCCGCATTTCAAAAGATACGAGGTAAACTATGATTGATACATTTGGACGCAGCATCACCTATTTGCGCGTTTCTGTGACTGAATTGTGCAATCTTCGCTGCCGGTACTGTATGCCGGAGGATGGTGTCTGCAAGAAAGAGCATGCCGACATGCTCACGGAAGATGAGCTTATTCAGGCCGTGGAAGCAGCCGCGGCTCTGGGCATTACCAAGTTGCGCATTACAGGTGGAGAACCACTTGTTAAAAAGAATATCGTGTCTATCTGCCGCAGAGCATCCAGAGTTCTTGGAATTCGGGAGGTCTGCCTGACAACAAATGGCATCCTGCTCCCGGAGTTGGCAAGGCCTCTCAAGGAGGCGGGGGTCAGCCGGTTAAACCTGAGCCTGGATACCCTGGATCCTCAGAAGTATGCCCACATTACCCGCAACGGCAGTCTGGATGACTTCTGGAAGGGGTTTCATGCGGCCTTGGATGCTGACTTTCAGAAGATCAAACTCAATGCCGTGCTCATTGGCGGATTTAACGATGATGAGATCCTTCCGCTGGCGGAGCTTACCCGGAAGTATCCTGTGGATGTGCGTTTTATTGAAATGATGCCCATGTGCGACAGCTCCGGCTTTGGCCCGGAAGCGTATATTCCATTTACAAGGGTTTTGGAGGCTCTGCCGGAAGCGGTACCGGCTGCCAAAGATGGCGGTGTTGCCAAACTCTTCCACCTGCCTGGCGCACTGGGCAATATTGGCCTTATCAGCCCGGTGAGCGCCCATTTTTGCGGGGAGTGCAACCGCATCCGACTGACTGCAGACGGAAAAGTGAAGCCCTGTCTGCATTCCAATGCGGAGTATCCCCTGAAAGGGCTGGATTTCGATGGCATGAAAGCACAGCTGGAAGCAGCGATTTTGGGAAAACCCCAATGGCATGGGGATCTGGATGCTGCGCACAAATCGGGCGCCGGTCGGAATATGAATCAAATCGGAGGTTGAGTATGGCAGACTTTACCCATTTTAATGACCAGGGACGGGCCAAAATGGTAGATGTGGGGGAAAAGCCCATTTCTCAGCGCGTGGCCGTTGCGGCAGGCCGGGTGTTGGTGAATGAACACACATTCGCGCTCATTCAAAGCGGCGGCATGAAAAAAGGAGATGTGCTGACCGTTGCCCAGATTGCGGGGGTCATGGGTGCCAAGCGCACACCGGATATCATTCCCATGTGTCACCCCATTTTGATGGATGGCATCAACCTGGAGCTTTCTCTGGATGAGCACAGATCCAGCGTAGAAATCAAGGCCACCGTTTCCTGTGACGGAAGAACCGGCGTGGAAATGGAGGCACTTACCGCTGTCAGCACCGCCGCTCTGACAGTGTACGATATGTGCAAAGCGGGGCAAAAGGATATGACAATCACGGACATCCGCCTGCTTTCCAAAACCGGCGGAATCCACGGCGATTACAAACGGGAGGACGAATCATGGCGTATACAGCAGCAGTGATTACCATCAGCGATAAGGGATATCGGGGCGAGCGGGAGGACACCAGCGGCCCCAACCTGGTGAAGATTCTGACGGAGAAGGGGTTCGACGTGACCTATACCGCCATCGTTCCCGATGAGGCGGAGATGATCCAATCGGAGCTTTTGAAGTGTGCAGATGAAAAGAAGATTGCCCTGGTGCTCACCACCGGCGGCACCGGCTTCTCACCCCGGGATATTACCCCGGAAGCCGCTATGGAGGTAATCCAGCGTCCGACTCCCGGTATCCCGGAGGCTATGCGGGCAGAATCCATGAAGATCACACCCAAAGGCTGCCTGAGCCGCAGTGTTGCGGGCATTCGGGCACGCACCCTGATCATTACCCTGCCAGGCAGTCAAAAGGCATCGGCAGAGAATATTCTGGCGGTCATCGACCCGGTGGCCCATGGCCTGGATATGCTCTACAGCGAGGGCAGTGCGGACTGTGCAAAATGAAAGGAAATCCCATTTCCGAGCAGGAAATGGGATTTTTTATACATCGAAATGGTTACATGAAATTCCGCACATTTTTCCGGATTTCTCGTATCAGTAAAGCTCTATTTCCGTGACACACTCGTTTTTGATGCGACCCACCAGATATTGCAGAGCATCCACCACATGGGGGCGGATATCGCCGCCGATGAGCACATACATGATGTCGTCACCAACGCTCAGTTCCCCTTCGTTCAGCCAGACCTTGATGTAGAAAATACCGTCCAACTTATAGGTTTCTGCGATGATGGCATCCACAGCTTCCTGATTGTAGGAAAACTGCATCCCCACAACGGGCCTGGTATCGGCGGCACCCTGGCGTACTTTTGCCTTGGCACTTTCCCGGACAATGCCGTTATGGGTCAGATACATGCCAATCTTAGGGGCGCTTTCGTGGGCCTTGGCCTCTTTCAGCCAGGAATCCATGGAAGGACTTGTTTTCTTGCTCATATTATAAACCTCCAATTCTTATCCGCCTGCGGATAGAAATCGTAATTGAAACTGCCTGTAAATCAGAAGCGCGGAATCATCTGAACCTTCAAAGATGACTCTGGTCTGAGGCAGTGCCAAACCGGCGATCCTGCGGGGTGGGAGAACGGTCACGGTAATCCGGCAATCACGGAACCGGTAACCATCCGCAGTGGCATGAACCTCCCTATGATGAAGGAAAAAGGTTTCTATACGCTCTGGTTCCAAAGCCCACACTTCTTCTTTGAACATGCGATCCCCTCCTGTTTCATCTTATCATACTATGGAGAATAGTGAAAGAGCTGTTTTGAATCATTTCATATAATTTCGTATCATTTCGCACAGTCTCTGAAAAGGACGGCTTGTATTATTTGTTCAAATGTGATATAGTATCAGAAATTGATTGGTCGGTTTTCGTGAAATTGACCGATTTCCAAAGTTTGCAAAGCGGTGGACGAGCCTCTTTCCAGACGCCATGATCGGGCGCAGCTTTCGGCTGTGCTTTTGGTGTTGCGGAAACTGGCTGGTCTTCTTTATATTTTTATATTTAGGAGGTAAGACAATGAAAAAGATTCTGTCCATGCTGCTGGTTTTTGCCATGATGTTTGGTCTTATTGCCTGCGGCGCAAGCAAGCCTGCTGAGACGCAGGCTCCCACTGAGGCTCCCTCTCCCGCCGCAACGGCTGCCCCGACGGAAGCCGCCACTGAGGTTCCCACCCAGGCCGGTCTTGTGGTGGATACCTGCATTCTGAAGGAAGCCGACGACAAGATGCTCAACACCTACACCGTTATCGCCGTAAATCCCGAGGCGCCTTTTGTGGATGCTGACGGCAACTCTGTCGCTGACGTTACGGTGAATACCGCCGGTGCGGATGCCCTCATCCAGTGGTTCCTGACCCAGGAAACGTTGGACCTGGCCGCAAACTATGGCTTTAAAGAGTACGGTGAGTCTCTGTTCTACGTCAAGGACGGTGCCCCTGTTTATACAGGTGAGATTGCGCCCGCTACCGAAGAGACAAAGGTCATCCGCCTTTCCACCACCACTTCTGTGAAAGACTCTGGTTTGCTGGGCTATCTGCTGCCCATTTTCGAGAGCACTTATGGCTACACTGTGGAAGTCCAGTCTGCCGGTACCGGCAAGGCAATCTCTGCCGCCAAGTTCGGCAATGCCGACCTGATTCTGGTCCATGCCAAGAGCCAGGAAGAAGCCTTTGTTGAAGAGGGCTTCGCCCGCACTGTAGATGGCTTCGAAGCAGAGCGCATTTCCTTCCTGTATAACTATTTCGTCCTGTGTGGACCTTCTGCGGACCCTGCCGGTGTTAAGGAGGCAGCTTCCGTTCTGGATGCGTTTGCAGCCATTGCGGAGGGCGAGTATCCCTTCATCTCCCGTGGCGACGGTTCCGGCACCCACACCAAGGAGCTGTCCCTGTGGCCTGAGACTCTGGGTATCACGAAGGAGGCAGAGTCCTTCGCTCCCTACACGCAGTGGTACATCTCTGCAAACGCCGGTATGGGCGCATGTCTGGTGATGGCAGAGCAGATGCATGCTTACATCCTGACCGATAAGGCAACCTTCCTGACTTTCGTTGCCAACGATGGCATCATAAGCTGAGGAAACTCTGGGTTCATTTTCTGCGGCTGACGCTATATGTACAGTTTCCGAAACTTGCTTTTTTGAAAAAATCTGTGTAAACTGTATCCCGTGGGGAATTTCCCCACGGGATTTTACAAAAAGAAAGGAGGCTGCACCGTGGGAACGGCCCTTCAAAAGGCGATTTCTCTTATCCTGTCTTTCGATGCAGAACTTCTGAACATTTTGAAAGTCACAGCGCAAATGAGCCTCAAAAGCTCTTTGCTTGCACTGCTGCTGGGTGTTCCGCTGGGAATCTGTCTGGGCAATAGCAAATTCCCCGGGAGAGGGCTTCTGATTATCCTGAACCGAACGCTTATGGGGATGCCCCCTGTGGTATGCGGCCTGCTGTTTTACATCCTTTTCTCCGGGGTCGGCCCTCTGCGACACATGAAGCTGCTGTTCACGGTTAAAATCATGATTCTTGCCCAGGTGGCGCTGATCACCCCCATTGTTGTGGGGGCAATGGAGACTTATGTGGCGGGAGTGTCTCCGGCGATTCGGGAAACAGCCAGGGGTTTGGGGCTGGGAAGAGGAAGGACGTTTTTGCTGCTGTGCAATGAGTGCCAGTACTGTATCATCTCTTCCTATCTGCTGGCGTTTTCCAGATCTATTGCAGAGGTCGGGGCAGTGTCCATGGTGGGCGGTGCCATTGCCTGGAAAACGAATGTGATGACCCCAGCCCTTATGCAGTACACCAATCAGGGAAATTTCTCTCTGGGCATTGCCCTGGGCATGATTCTGCTGGCGGTTTCCCTGCTGGTGAATGTTGTGATATCTCTGCTGCAAAGGAGGCTCAGCCAATGATAATTCCCGCCTTTTCCAAAACCTATGGGCAGAAAAAAGTGCTGGATTTTCCGGGAATGGAATTGCAGCCTGGAAACATATATGCGATTCTCGGAGCAAACGGAAGCGGAAAATCCACATTTTCAAAGATTCTGGCAGATGTCCTTCCGGCAGACCGGAAAATCCGCTTGGAACCAAGCATTGGCTATCTTCCCCAGAAGCCCTATGCCTTTCGTATGTCTGTCAGAAAAAACATCCTGCTGGGCGGCAGGGATATCCAGAAAGCGGAGTCCCTCGCGAAAGCACTGTCTCTGACAGAGCTGGAACATAAACGGGCGGATCGTCTCTCCGGCGGTGAGACGGCACGCATGGCGATGGCAAGATTGATGATGGGAACATACGATGTGGTGATTCTCGATGAACCAACGGCTGCCATGGATATGGAAACCACCGCTGCCGCGGAAACTTTGATTCAGTCCTATGTGCGCCAGACCAATTGTATTTTGATTTTGGTCACCCACTCCCTGCAGCAGGCAAGGCGAATCGCTGATGAAGCGATGTTTTTTCAAAAAGGGGAAGTACTGGAGTATGGTCCTGCAGAAAGTCTGCTGTATTCCCCCACACGTGTGGAATTGAAGAGATTCCTGGAGTTCTACGGAAACTGATGACACTCCGAAAACAGCTGTCTTCGTTGCTTTTGTGCTGAAGATGGCTGTTTTGTTCTTTATAATAGTAGCCGCAAGCAGTGTTAACTGGGACAGGCCCACGCATTTTGCTTGCCTATATCCGGCAGAGGCTTATCCCCGGCATTGCTGCGGCACTACCTATCAGTGAACAGGCAAAGGTGGCCGCTACAAATTTTATACTCCATTGTTTTCCTCTTACAATGGTTTCCTTGTTTGGATAGTTTCTTCACGGCAACAGGCAATGTATTGGCATAATTATGCAAAAACGGCAATGATTATTTGAATCCAGGGCGGCTATTCCTCCTTGTGTCCCCTTTTTCTGCAAATACTGCTACCGGTAAAAACACGCTTTAACGCGCTTCAAAGGAGAAGAGACTATGAAAGCAACAGGCATTGTATTATTTCGGAATATGAGTTTTCTGGCACAATGGATGCAGGAAATATCCGAGAT
>OLNZ01001998.1_pt1 | contig 13014 bp, 9 predicted proteins | sample 1672981 | NCBI WGS metagenome assembly OLNZ01 (sample SAMEA3136743, study PRJEB25190) | human gut metagenome | biome: human gut; feature: human-associated habitat; material: faeces | place: Austria | collected 2013
CATGATCCTGACACTGCTGAAATTCTCCTTATGGAAAAAGAAAAAAGCCTGATGAAAAAACAGAGTAAAAAAAGCAAAAAACAAAATATGGATATCAACTACCTGGATCTAATTCCGGTGAGATCCGAGGAACTTCACTGGCACAAGGATATCAAAGGCAGAGTGATCCTGGATGTAGAGAATACAGGACTGTTCAACAAGATTGCACAGAAAGTATTCAACAAACCACAGTACACCAAGGTTCATCTGGATGCGCAGGGAACTTTTATCTGGCCGCTGATCGACGGGAAAAATACTGTCACAGAGATTGCGGCACTGGTGAAGGAAGAATTTGGGGAAGCAGCAGAACCGCTGTATCCGAGAATTATCAAATATTTCCAGATTGTTGAGAGCTATCATTTTATTAAATTTGCAAATATGCCTTCCAAATAGGGCACACTAAGAACGGGAAACAGCCAACAGACGCTGTTCCCGTTCTTTTGGGTTACGGGATACTTTATTGAGATATAGCAGCAGAGAAAGGAGTACTTATGAAAATTGCTAGCAAGAAACCTTGGTATCTGGAATACATTCTTATTATAGTAGGAACCGGCCTTATGGCGACTGCGATCACTTCCTGTTTTGATGCTGCGGGAATGGTAACAGGAGGCTTTTCGGGTATTTCGATTCTGGTAAAAGCCTGGACAAAAGGACTGTATGGAAACGGAATTCCTCTTTGGATGACAAACCTTGCATTGAATATTCCATTGTTTCTTCTCGCTACGAAAATAAAAGGGTTTGCATTTGTAAGAAAAGCACTCATGGGCGATATTTCACTTACGATCTGGCTGGCAATTCTTCCGGCCTGGAAATTATCAGGAGATTTTCTTCTGGTTGCTTTGTACGGAGGCCTTCTGCAGGGAATTGGAATCGGCTTTGTATTTCTTGGTGGAGGAACTACCGGTGGTACGGACCTTCTGGCTGCAATCATTCAGAAATATCTGCGACATTATTCTATTGCACAGATCATGCAGTTTATAGATGGTGCGATAGTTGTTGTGGGTATGTATGTGTTTGGTGTGGAACGTGCTCTTTACGCGATCATTGCAGTATTTCTTGTTACAAAAGTGTCGGATGGTATCATTGAAGGTTTGAAGTTCTCCAAATCTGTTTATATTATTACGGACAAACCAGATGAGGTTTCCAGAATGGTCATGGAAGATCTGGATCGTGGAATTACCGGTATTTCTGCAAAAGGGATGTATTCCGGTGAGGACAAGCTGATGCTGTTCTGCGTAGTCGGAAAGAAGGAACTGGTACATCTGAAAGAGAAAATTGATGAAATTGATGAGAATGCTTTTGTCATTGTTGGGGATGCACGAGAGGTACATGGGGAAGGTTTTATAGAAAAATAGGAATTTTATACAAAAAAATGCAAAAAAATTAAGTTTTGGTCTTTCATTTTTGGTAATTTTATATTAAAATAACACATAACGAAGGAAAGCTATGGGGAAAAAGGAGAAATACGCATAAAAAGGCGGGAAGGGATGTAAGCAGATGATATCAAATCAGGTACTACAGAATACACTAGAGGGATTAAAAGAAATATCCAGAACAGAATTCTGCATTATTGACACAGAGGGGAAAGTCCTTGCAACAACTTTTGCAGATTTTTCAATTCAGCCGGGGGATATACAGGCATTTGTGGAATCCCAGGCAGACAGCCAGCTTGTGAAGGGATTCCAGTATTTTAAAGTCTGTGATGACTACCAGCTGGAATATATACTTGTGGCACATGGTGACGATGAAGACACTTATATGGTTGGCAAGCTTGCAGCATTTCAGATTCAGAATCTGATCGTTGCATATAAAGAACGATTTGACAAAGACAGCTTTATCAAGAATCTCCTTCTTGATAACCTTCTTCTGGTAGATATTTATAATCGTGCGAAGAAACTGCATATTGATGCAGATGTTCGCCGTGTTGTTATGATTCTGGAATTGCAGCAGGAAAAAGATCACAGTTCCATGGAGAGTGTGAAGAGTTTCTTTGGCGGAAAGAGCAAAGACTTTATCACAGCGGTTGATGAAAAGAGCATCATCATTGTTAAGGAACTGGAAGATGGCGAGGGTTATGCCGAGATGGATAAGCTTGCCCACGCAATTTTGGATACCCTTGGACTGAACCAGAATGAAGAGACTCATATTGCATATGGAACGATCGTAAATGAACTGAAAGAAGTTTCTCGTTCCTATAAAGAGGCAAGAATGGCACTGGATGTTGGCAAGATCTTCTTTGGCGAAAAAGATGTTATTGCTTACAGTTCCCTTGGAATCGGACGTCTGATCTATCAGCTTCCAATTCCGCTGTGCAAAATGTTTATCAAAGAAATTTTTGAGAATAAATCTCCAGATGATTTTGACGAGGAAACACTGGTTACTATTGATAAATTCTTTGAGAACAGCCTGAATGTTTCAGAAACATCCAGACAGTTGTATATCCACAGAAATACACTGGTCTATCGTCTGGATAAGTTACAGAAGAGTACCGGATTGGATCTTCGTGTATTTGAAGATGCGATTACATTCAAGATCGCACTGATGGTCGTACGTTATATGAAGTACATGGAAACGCTTGAGTATTGATCGCACGTCGATATGAAAATTTTGTGAATTCAATAAAAATGCTTGCATTCCAGCATAATATATGTTACAACATTGTTACGAAATGTTAATAAACTATACCGCAGGATGCAATGAAATGCTGCCGGGATTCTGGCAGCATTTTTTATGGAGTCCAGAGAGATCTGGCTGTTTTAGGCAGTTACGGCACTTTTGGACCGGATATAGATAGAGGAGGATATTATGGAAACGATGATCGATCTGATTGATGTGACAAAATCGTATGGTAAAGGCCTTCCGGCTGTGAACCATGCTAATTTGCACGTAGATAAAGGAGAATTTGTTTTTGTAGTAGGAAGCAGTGGGTCAGGAAAATCTACACTGATCAAACTTCTTATGAAAGAACTTGATAGTACAAGTGGACAGATGATAGTCAGCGGTGAGCGTCTGGAGAAGATGAAACATCGTCGAGTTGCGAAATACCGTCGTAAGCTTGGTGTGGTATTTCAGGACTTCCGTCTTCTGAAAGACCGCAATGTATACGAAAACGTTGCATTTGCACAGCGTGTTATCGGGAGACCAACGCGAGTGATCCGCAGACGTGTCCCGGAGGTCCTTCAGGAAGTGGGACTTGCTGAAAAATACAAATCCTTCCCGGATGAGCTTTCCGGTGGTGAGCAGCAGAGAGTGGCGCTTGCCAGGGCACTTGTAAATCGTCCGGATATCCTTCTGGCTGACGAGCCGACCGGAAACCTGGATCCGAAGACTTCTGAAGAAATCATGAAGCTTCTGGAACAGATCAATGAGCGTGGTACGACTGTGCTTGTGGTAACACATAACAAAGAAATCGTTAATCAGATGAAGAAACGAGTGGTTACCATGCATGACGGCGTGATCATCAGTGATGAGAAAGAAGGAGGATATCATGAGGCCTAGTACAATCTGGTATACCCTCAAACAGGGTATCAAAAATATAAAAAGAAACTGGATGTTTTCCATTGCATCTATTCTGACCATGGCAGCCTGTATCTTTCTGGTAGGTGTATTTTATTCACTGGTAACAAATGTAGATAATATTGCGCAGAAAGTAGAGCAGGAAGTTCCAGTCACTGTTTTTTTTGATGAGGGAACGACTGAAGAACAGATGCAGGAAGTCGGTAATCTGATCCAGGCACGTCCGGAAGTGGAACGAGTTGAGTTTGAATCAGCAGACCAGGCATGGGAGAACTTTAAGGATAAATATTTCCAGGGATCTGATGCGGCAGAAGGATTTAAGGATGACAACCCGCTTGTCAATTCTTCAAACTATCATGTATACCTGAACCAGATCGAGAAACAGACAGAGTTAGTAAACTATATTCAGGGGTTGGAGCATGTGCGAGATGTTGAGCAGTCTGAACAGGCAGCAAATACGCTGGGAAGCTTTAACAAGCTGGTCTCCTATGCATCGATCGTGATCATTGCGCTCCTTCTGATCATTTCTATTTTCCTGATCAGTAATACCATTTCTGTTGGTATTTCTGTTCGTAAAGAAGAAATTGGAATTATGAAATACATTGGAGCAACGGATGCATTTGTCCGTGCACCGTTCCTTCTTGAAGGTATGGTACTTGGGGTGATCGGTGCAGCGATTCCACTGATAGCACTGTATTTCCTGTACAATAGTGTTGTTGAGTACATCCTGAATAAATTCAGCGTGCTTACAGGTGTGGTTGCTTTTATTCCGGTATGGCAGATTTATCAGATACTTCTTCCGATTGGACTTGCTCTTGGAATTGGCATTGGTTTCATTGGAAGTATGATGACAACAAGAAAACATCTGAGAGTGTAATTGTGAAAGTGCAAGGTGTGAAATAACCATCAGGGATCATATAAGTAAATAAAAGAAAAGCGGCATGGGACTTTAAGTTCTGTGCCGCTTATGTTATATTTAGATACCAGGGTTAAAGGCACGAAAATTAACAATACAACAGGAAAGGCAGTCGTAATGAAGCATAAAGAATACGTGACAGGAGTTGTGACAGGAGTTTTGGCTGCTGCACTTGCAGCAGGTGGGTTAAATTATGTACATCAGAATCAAAGTGGGAGTGTTCTGGCGGATTCAGCGCACGTAGAAAAAGTAGAATATCTGGAGAAACTGATTGATCAGGAATATCTGGGGGATGTTGATCAAGATAAACTGGCAGAGGGAATTTATGCAGGACTGATTTATGGCCTGGGAGATGTGTATTCCAGATATTATACAGCGGAGGAATATGCGCAGGAGACCGCAACAACAGATGGCTCTTATGTAGGAATAGGGGTATCTATCCAGAAAAATAAAAATGGTGGCGTACAGATTGCAGAGTGCTACGAGGGCGGTTCGGGAAAGAAAGCCGGACTGATCGTAGGAGATGTGATCACTGCGATTGACGATACCGATGTTACGGATATGGAACTCTCTGAGGTAGTCAGCCTGATCAAAGAAAATAAAGATAAAAACATTGTTCTGACCGTCCAGAGGGAAGATGAGGAGACACCTCTTCAGATCACTGTAGAAGTAACAGATGTGGAACTTCCGGCCGTATTCAGTGAAATGCTGGATGATGAGACCGGATATATCCAGATCACGCAGTTCACAGGCGTTGCACCACAGCAGTATAAAGATGCTTTTGTGGATCTAAAACAGAAAGGAATGCAGAAACTGGTAGTAGATCTTCGTGATAATCCAGGTGGACTTCTGACGTCAGTATGTGAGATATTGCGGGATATTCTTCCAGAAGGACTGATTGTTTATACCGAGGATAAGGATGGAAATCGGGAAGAAGAGACTTGTGATGGCAAAAGTGAACTCCATATGCCATTGGCTGTTCTTGTCAATGAGAGCAGTGCCAGTGCTTCGGAAATTTTTGCCGGTGCGGTCCAGGATTATGGAATCGGAAAGATTGTCGGAACAACAACTTATGGAAAAGGCGTTGTGCAGGAGCTGAGACGGCTTCATGATGGAAGCGCAGTGAAACTTACTGTTTCAAACTATTATACACCAAAAGGAAATTCTATTAATAAAGTAGGAATCAAGCCGGATATCGAGGTCAAACTTGCATCAGAACTGTTGAATAAGACGGAAATCAGTCATGAGGAGGATAACCAGCTGCAGGAGGCTTTAAAAACGCTGCAATAGATCAGTACGTAAGATAAAATTAACAAATTTAAAAAAAATGTAAAAAATACTTGCTTTTTATTCAATTATTTCTTAAAATATATAAAGGCTATTTTGTATAAGGAAGGGAATGATTTCATGAATAACACAGACAAGTACAAAAGAGACTTTGCCAGAGTCCTGACACTTCTTATGCTACTGGCTGCATTATTTGTAACAGACATTCCGGTAAGTGCAGATACGACAGACAGTGCCACTGTTTCAAGCATCAGTGCAGTTACCGAGAAGGCAGAGATAAAAGCTTCCAGCAATACAGCACTTAAGATCAGCTGGGAGAAATGCCCGCTTGCACAAGGATATGTGATCTACAGAAGAGAATCTACAAGAAAAGCATTCAGAAGAATAAAGAAAGTCAGCGCCAGCAGGACAAGCTATATTGATAAAAGACTGACCTCAAGCAAACCGTATCAGTATGCAGTGCGTGCGATACGTAAGGAAAATGGGAAATATGTATACAGCAGATATCTTATGGTAACAGGTGCTACACGTCCTGCAATCGTGAAGACAAGGATTAAGGCAGCTTCCAGTTCAACGATGAAAGTGACATGGAAGAAGAGCTCGAGAGCAGATGGTTACCGTATTTACAGAAGACCTGCTGCCGGAAAATGGGTTCTGGTTGCTGATGTGGCCAAAAATCTGACTTCATATACAGATACAGGCTTGAATGCAAGTACGAAATATGTGTATACAGTACGCCCATATAAAAAAGGCGGTAATGTAAAATATATGTCAGCCGTGAAGCTGAGTAATAAAGCATCAACGCCAGCGGCACCCAAGGTTACGCCGTCAGGCGACATATCAAACAGTAGTGTTATATCAAATACCAGGTTTACTGCAGCACAGAAGGATGTCATGAAAAAAATCCTCTATGCGGTGGAAACAGGTGGACAGGTTTATGGAAATCAGAAATATGGTGATTTCACAGAGGCTTTTACAAACAGCAGTACAGAGTACGCGATCACAATTGGTGCAGGTCAGTGGTATGGTACAGAAGCACAGCGTCTTCTGAAACTGATTCATGCAACGATGGGAGCGGATGAGTGGAATAAGATCGATACAGGAAATCATTATGTATGGACAGCTGTATGTAATGAAGACTGGACAAAATATCGAATTCCCAAAAGCTCCTGGAGAGCAAGAGTTATTGTAAAACTGCTTCAGACAGATGCTGGAATCAAATGTCAGGACCAGCTGATGTATCAGCAGATCGACGAATATGAAGCAGAAGTACGGAAACTTGGTGTATCGGATCCACAGGCTGTAGGGATGTTTATCAACATCCGTCATCAAGGTGGATACGGAGCTGTTACGCGAGTCCTTGGAAAAACTGCAAAGCCGGTTAATCTGATCAATGTGTACAGAGCACTTGCCACAGATTCCGGTGGACAGGTAGGTACATATAAGACAAGGCAGGCAAAAGTATATCAGTGGCTGCTGACATACATGAAATAATAAGAGTACATCAGGGGCTGATCTCGCATGAGAGATCAGTCCTTTCTTTTTGTGAAAATCCATTGCGTATGGCAAGTGTAAAATGTTATAATGATATAGATTTTTTTGTAGAATGCAGGGAGAAAAGAAATGATTTTAACTGAAGATAAGATCTATACCATGTCACTGGAGACGGAATCTGTCAATCGTGACAGCGGATTAACAAATAATACGATAGAATTGGAATTTACAAACAAAGAGTTATTACATGCAATTGTTACCTGTGGAATGCCGATCCAGAGACTGACAGCTGCATTTCCGGAGAAGAAACGTTTTGAATTCTTATACAAACTTTTTCTTGTAGAAACAGCTCTTGATGCAGAGGGAGACCGCCTGAAAAAATCAAAGAAGATCGCATATCTGGATTCTTCTGAAAAGAGTGTGATTTCCTACTATATGGGAATGTTTTTTACAAAGATGATCAGTCGCCGACTGTATGGATCTGAGTACCTGACAAATCTGAATCTGATTGAGACACCGGATCACAAAGAATTTATTGATTTTTTTGCCAGTGAATGGCGCCCAGAGATGATAGGCTACAGACCGGATGCTGATGCCTGGAATGTCTGGGAAGCAAAAGGTGGAAGCAACTACAGAGAGCAGGCTCTGAAGAAAGGTGCTGACCAGCTGAAGGCAATTGGCACTGTAAATGGGGTGCGCCCGGATCCGGCGGCAGTCTGCATGACCTATTATGATCATGGCTATCTCTGCGGAATATTGAGAGAATCGGAAGGCAATACAGAAGGGGAACAGTTGAAGTTCACTGAGGAGGATTTTTATAAGGCATATTATGAACCAATCTGTGAACTTTTTCTGGATAAAGGCAGCAACCTCAGATTACATGATCTCTATGCGGAAGTATCACTGGAAGTGCCATATTTTACAGAAAATTACAGAGAACCGGATGAAAGAAAGATATGTATTGGAATTTCCAGAAAATTATTGAACTGTCTGATGGAAGAAGATTATTCTGCGGTGGCTGAAATAAGAAAAAATGTGCAGGAAGAAATCTGTCCGGATGGTGCTTATATGGGTGCAGATGGTATTTTTATAAGATAAAGAAGAACAGATAAATAAGGATAGCGAAAGAGAGAGTATTCAGTGCTCTCTCTTTTTTTACAGACGGGAAGGCAGAGCATTTCGCAGTGGAAAAGATAATTTTTTTTAAATACAAAGGAATCAAATATTGTAATCGAGGCATTGATATGGCATAATAAATATGTATGAGGTTAAAAATAAGAAAAAACAAAGTTAAGAAAATGTAAAAAAATACTTTACAGAAGGAGCTGTTCCGAAAGAAATACAGAGCTGACGGAACGGCCACAGAGGAGAAAAAAATGGCAGTATTTTCAATGATCTTATCTTTGCTCTCAGGAGTAGCATTATTTCTGTTTGGAATGTCTTTGATGGGAGATGGCCTGAAACTTGTAGCAGGTAATAAGCTTGAGGCATTTCTGTACCGTATGACCAATACTCCGCTGAAGGGAGTTGCACTTGGTACTTGTGTTACCAGTGTTATCCAGTCTTCTTCAGCAACTACCGTTATGGTCATCGGTTTTGTTAACTCCGGTATGATGAAACTGAAACAGGCGATCGGTATCATCATGGGAGCAAACATCGGAACTAGCATTACAGGATGGATCCTGTGTCTGTCCTACATTCAGGGCTCCGGTGGTATTGCAAGTATTCTTTCTACTGCAACCATTTCAGCAGTAGTCGCAGTCATTGGTATTATTCTTCGTATGTTCTGCAAAAGATCCGTACATAAGAATATCGGAAACATTATGCTTGGTTTCGCAATTCTGATGACGGGTATGCAGACCATGAGTGGTGCTGTTGCGCCGTTGCGAGAAAGCCCGGTCTTTATTGACATGCTGACGATGTTTTCCAATCCGATCGCAGGTATTCTGGTAGGTATTGCTTTCACGGCCGTATTGCAGAGTGCATCTGCGACAGTCGGTGTACTGCAGGCACTTTCCGTAACAGGAATCCTGACATTTGCCAGTGCATTCCCGATCGTCCTTGGTATCGGTGTTGGAGCAGCCTGTCCAGTTCTGATCTCTGCAATCGGAGCTAATAAGAATGGTAAGAGAACTGCACTCATCTATCTGATGAATGACTTATTCGGTCTGATTTTGTGGTCTATCATCTTCTATACCGCAAATGCTATCATGCATTTCGGATTTATGGATATGATAATGACTCCGGTAACGATCGCAGCACTGAATACCGTGTTCCGTGTAGCTACAGTTGTTGTTCTGTTTCCATTTATTCCGAAGCTTGAAAAACTGGTGTGCATGCTAGTGAAAAACAGTGCAGAGGAACTGGAGGATGAGGCAGACTTCGATCTTCTGGAAGAACGTCTGATTAATTATCCGGCACTTGCAATTGCTCAGTGTCACCGTGCGATGAACGGCATGTCCAAAAAACTTCGCAAGAATGTCAACAGAGCCATGAATCTTCTGAATGATTATCAGCAGGATAAGTACGATAAGGTTCAACGTAAAGAAGATCTGATCGACAAGTATGAGAGCCGTCTGGGAGAATATCTGATTCAGCTTACCAAACGTGAGATGAATACAGCACAAACAACACAGGTTTCTCTGTATCTGCATACGATCAATGACTTTGAGAGAATTGGTGACCATGCTTCTTATATTGCACATATGGCAAATGAAATGCATGATAATCACACACAGTTTTCTCAGGCAGCCTGGGATGAACTGAATATCGTTATGGAAGCAGTTCGCGAGGAAATCAATGTCACCTGTAATGCATTTATGAAAGATGACAAGGAAGCAGCTCAGAGAGTTGCGCCTTTAGGGGCTGTGATCACAAACCTTTGTGACGAGTTAAAGATGCACCATGTAGAACGTCTCAGTAAGGGAGAATGCGGACTTGAGGAAGGAACCGTTTTTAACGACATCCTGAACAGCTTTGGCCGTATTGCAGCGCACAGCGCAAGCGCAATGACCGCACTCTTAAAGAGCGGTGATACAGATGCGGATCCGCATATCCATGATTCCAAGATTTATCCGACAGACAGCTGGGAGTATTACACATATTTCAATGAGTACAGACAGAAGTATGATGTGATTGCTAATGCTGAACATGTTTTAAGCATGGAACCGGAAGAGGTAGAATAATAAAAATAACAGAGTAAACAGAAATTACAGAGCAGGATTAGAAATGCTCTGTAATTTTTTTGTATGGATATATATTTATGGATATGCTATACTGAGCAAAAAACTTTTGTAGTTAGTTTATAAAAGGTGACATTGGCTTCGACAGGTGAAAGAAGCTTTTATGAAGCTGTATACAAAAGAGAAATTTGAAAGAGAGAACACAGTATGTATGAGATCATGAGTGCAGATGAAGCTATTCGCCTGATCAGGGACGGGGACTGTATCTGCGTGAATTCATTTGTAGGAATCGAAAACCCGACGGAACTTCATGAGGCATTGTATCGAAGATACCAGAAAATGCAGTCGCCGACGCATCTGACAATCGTATCCAGCGCTGGTTTCGGCGTTTGGGATGACGAACACAATGCGGAAGGATATATCCGTGAAGGTGCGGTGGACAAGCTGATCTGTGGCCATTTTGGAGCGATGATGAGTACCAAGAAACTGGTACTGGAAGATAGATTTGAGGCATATAACCTGCCGCTTGGATGCATTTCTCATGCAATCCGTGCACAGGCGGGGGGACTTCCGGGAGCTTTATCGAAGGTTGGACTGGATATTTTTGTTGATCCACGAAGAGAAGGACCTGGAATTAATCGTATTTCGATTGATGATTCGCTGGTCAAGCATGTGGAAGTAGACGGAGATGAATTCCTTTATTATAAATTGCCAAAGATCACGATAGCCATGATCAAGGGAACGGCTGCAGACAGAAAAGGAAATATCACATTTGATGATATGTTTATGTCCGGCGATGCACTGTCCATCTGTCAGGCTGTCAAGGCAAACCGTGGAAAAGTCATTGTGCAGGTGGATCGTCTTGTGGCTACACCGTCTCGTCCGCGTAATGCCATTATTCCGGGATGTCTGGTCGATGCAATCGTTGTGGCAGAGCCGCAAGAGCGTAACGAAGCGTATACGGCACTTACCGGAAGTTTTGAGATTCCATATAAAGAATGGCATACCTGGAATGAGAAAATCAATGATCTTTCTCAGAAACAGCGTAAAAACAATATTCCGGCAAACATCATCGGAAAAAGAGCAGCGCAGGAACTGCGTGTGGACGATATCGTAAATATCGGAATTGGAATACCGGAGACAGTTGCCAGATTTGCCAGAAAAAGTGGAATGCTGGATATGATCACACTTACAGTAGAGTCCGGCGGAATTGGAGGTTTTCCTGTTTCGGGTGAGGCATTTGGAGCTATGATCGGTGCGGCTTCTGTTTATGATATGGCAAACCAGTTTGACCTGTATAACAATGGTGGACTGGATGTCTGTTTTATGGGTGCACTGGAAGTTGACAAATATGGAAATATCAATGCACACAGAGGCACAGGAGCATTTGCGGGTATTGGCGGTTTTGCCAATATCACCGCCAAAACTCCGACAGTTGTTTTCTGTATGACATTCAACGCCAAAGGACTTGAAGTCACCCAGGAGAAAGGCGTCGTGACGATTCACAAAGAAGGCGAGATATCCAAATTCGTAGAGAAAGTCTCCAGCGTCAGTTTCTCAGCAAAACGTGCGATTGAAAACGGTCAGAAAGTTCTATATGTGACAGAACGTTGTGTTTTCCGCCTTACTCCGAAAGGTCTGAAATTAATCGAAGTGTATCCGGGTGTGGATATGAAGAAAGATATTATAGACAGGCTGCCATTTGAGGTAGAAGTCTGAGATGATGAAAAAGTACAGAACAAACATTTGTATGAATGTGATGTATATGAAAATAGCGGGAGGTAAAGTATATGATGAAACTTGAAAATTTTGTAGGAATGATGACAGGACATTTTGATAATAAGGATCAATTTGATAAGATGCAGGAAGAAGGAAAAACATATCCATATGCTGAACATATAAATACAATCTGTAATGACAAAATAAATAATCTTCCTGAAGATTTCAAAGGCATATTTGTTGTTGAAGAGAGTTACTATGAAATTAATGGGAAACGTCATGCATCCCCGCATCTTTTCCTTATCACGGAAATAGAACAGGGAATTTTACTTTCTTCTTATGAAATTCCAAAAGGAGAAGATAAAAATACATTTTCATATGATTCTATGAAGAATGTTGATTACTCTAAACTAGAAAAATCTGAAAAATTTAATCCGGCACTTTATCATGAAAAGGACGGAATCTGGGAGGGAGGCAGCACAAGCCAGTTCTCTCCGGTAATGACATTCAAACTTTGGGAAAAGTTTTCCAACAATTTTCTGGAAGTATCGGAAAGCATGGAAGTTAATGGAAAGAGAATTTTTGGATATGATGAACCAATAATTTATAAGCGTGTATAATCATAACAGTGAAAGCAGGCTACCAGGATATTTTAACAGATTTTTCAGCTCAATATGAAGAGTGGAAGAAAGAAAATAGTGATGTTAATGATTCATGCCGAAAGTGATAGACCTAATGGTTGTATCCTTTCGGCATGAATTGTTACATTCGATTATTTTAGCCCCTCTTGTTGTGTTTTTATTGTGTTTTATCGTATAATATGGATACTGGAGGTGGTTTGGATGAAATACAAGATTTTAG
>OLNZ01002001.1_pt1 | contig 13000 bp, 10 predicted proteins | sample 1672981 | NCBI WGS metagenome assembly OLNZ01 (sample SAMEA3136743, study PRJEB25190) | human gut metagenome | biome: human gut; feature: human-associated habitat; material: faeces | place: Austria | collected 2013
GAGTGAAGGTACGGCGCATAAAATGAGGAAGCGCCGCGGAGTTTTATATAAATAATGGATAAACTGTTTTATATAATGAAGGGGGGATTGGGGCACTATATGAATGGTGTGCCTCTTCTGGCACTTCTCACTAAGTCCAGAAGCTGACAAATCGCTATACTAGTGACTGGTGACAAGGAATTCACCGTCATCCTGCGTAGACGGAAACGGCGCATGTGCGATAACCGCATGCGGAACAAGCGTCGAAGGATCTTGCGATGAATATGCCTTGCTGCCTGCTTGATAGAAAATCGAAAAATATGTAAAATCAACATTTGAAAACTTTGGAAAATATGCAATTTAATAGAAATAAAACTATGACGCCTCTTTTATAAATGACGGCGATCGCTGTTTCCCTTCCATCCTTTTTATTCAAAACCGTGTAAAGTCCAAAACTTTCACGATAGTATTTTATGGAGAGAGGGAAATCCTCCCGGGAGCCGAAAGCTCCTCCACACTCCTACGTGCACATACCTATAGGAAAGGAGAGCGGAGAGGGCTGGCGGCGGATCCGATTTCCCTTCTCCCGCCGGAAAGCGTAAGCCATACAAATACATAAAGACGCAGTGAGCAAAGAAAGATCTCATGCAGGATTCGCCTCCACGGCAAACCCTAGGGAAACGCTGATTAAATCACAGAATCAGATTTCATATGGATTTTTATACATAGCGTCGTCGACATCCTCCTTAAATAGCTCGCTATTCGCGCCCTCTGTCTCCTAGCTCTGTATAAAAATCCAAGAATGAGATCCGATAATGATTTAATCAGTGTTTCCCTAGAGCGAAGTTTAGTCGTACCTGTACGACATGAACCGTGAAATGTGCTGGTGCCAGATTGCAGGGAATGCCTCCATGGATACTTACGAATGCTTGCTGCGCCTTTGTGATGCGAAAATGCCCTTCGTCCACAAAGGGCATTCTCGCATTTCTCATAATGGCCCGTGAATTTTTTTACCCCATCATTTCATAAATTGACATTTCATGTCTAACCCGCGTGCTATACTATAGACAAGGGAGGGATCTTGATGTATCGAATGAGAAAAGAAAAAACGAATTGGAAAATGCAGAATGTGAATCCGCAGGGGAAAGACTGCGATGACTGCGTCTTTCGGGCCATTGCCGGAGGCACGGGGATTTCATGGAAAGACACCTTCGCCGGACTGTGCCAGACCGGTCTTTCCCTGCATGCCATGCCAGACTATCCGATCGTCTTTCGTAAATATCTGAAGGAAATCGGAGTCCGCTACGTGTATAAGTCCGCCCAAGCGCACGCCCATACCGAGGACGAAGCCAGCACGGCAGACATGATCGCGGGAGAATTTATCCGGCAGCATCCGAAAGGAAACTACGTCCTCCGCCTTTGGTGGCACGTCACCTGCGCGCGGGATGGTTTCCTCTATGATACATGGGACGCGAGCAGCGAAAAACTGCTCGAAGCGTGGGAGATCCCGCCGGACATCGCGTCCGCGCCGCGCCCCTCCGCCCCATGGCTCTACGAAAGGCGCGAGCGCCGCCTCACTCCTTTAGAAGACATCGATGTCGCCTCGGGCCAGACATTTCTTTTTAGAAATCCAAGTCCCGTAAACCGCGGGTATCAGGACAGCTTCGTCCGTGCCATCGCCCTCGCCGAAGGCAGGACATGGGAAGAAACTTATCAGGATCTCTGCCGCCAATCCCTCTCTCAGTGTGATAATCCGCAGTCTACGTCCGTCGCGGCATCCTACCTTAGCCGCTATGCCGTGGGGACTTGCCAGTATTTCACGCGTGGAAAGACGCCGGTAAAAGAATTTCTCGCCTCTCATCTGTCCGGTGCCTGGGTGCTCCAGCTCGGCAAAGGCTGGGCGAGTGCGGTGGTGGATGGCGTGCTGATGGATACGAGAAATTATATCAATAAGCTGATCGAGGTCGCATGGCAACTGCGTTGAGCGGCGAATTTCAAACCCACTCCGGATTTTTTCGGAGTGGGTTTTTATTATTCTAAAACTATTGCAATGGAGATCTCGGTGTGATCTAATATAGGAAAGGGTAAAGAATGACAATCATAGTCGGCAGAAAGGCAGCAGGTGATCTATGATGAAAGAGAAAACGAAGGTGCGCTCATAGGAGCTCATTGATGATAAAACGCTGGTCAAGAAAACGGATAGATCATTTTTTAAGTACGCAGGAGCAACGATTCCCGGGCCGATGCACAAGTTCTTTGATGCGGAGTCGATGAGGAATGGGGAACGATGGGAGATCCGGATCCGCTATGAGGGATCAATGTATGATGCCCATCTCGAGAAGGAGAGTCTGTATCTTGGGCGCGTGCGTATCTTTTGGAGCAAGGAATTGAAGAGTGTTTTTATGGATGTGATTAAGGAAAATTCGGAATTCCCTTAGCTGTCTATTGTGAAAATGTCAGAAAATGTGTATGAATTCCAATTGGCGTGATATATATAGCCATAATTTGTCCTCTATAATGTGTATAATGAAGACATAGAGCAAGTGATTTGTATTTCTGAAAAGTCTGACGGCGAAATTTAGGATTTCGCTGTTAGACTTTTGTTGATCTAGGAAGTAGATCGAAAATTATAGAAAAGGAGAATGGATATGGAAGAAGCCAAGTGGCGTTTTGCCTCTAATGGAAATGCGGGATATACAGGGATCAATGACTCGGGAATCGAGACATTTTCTGCACAGGTGATGCATTCTTTGGTGAGAGAAACGATTCAGAATGCGTTGGACGCCAGAAAAGATCCGGAGAAACCGATTGAGGTTGAATTCAAAGAATTTTCTATGTCAGTAGAAGATTTTCCCGGTCGTTCCAGCTTTTCCAAGAGCATCCACGCCTGTCTTGATGACAATGAGGATGAAGATGCAAGGAAATTTTTCTAGCAGGCAGTTGATAAAATCGATGGCAAGGAAGGTGATTTTTTCAAGGTTCTTCGTGTCAGCGATTTCAATACGGTGGGGCTGCAAGGCGCGGAGACCGGAGAAAAAGGTTCGAATTGGAGTCGTTTGGTCAAGGAAAAAGGCTCTTCCAATAAAAATAAAACGGCGCAGGGGAGTTTTGGCATAGGGAAATCGGCGCCTTTTGCCTGCTCTGACTTCAGAACCGTTTTCTATTCCAGCTTATATGAGAAGGAAGATGGAGAGCGGGTAGAATCCAATATTGGCGTAGCACGGCTCATTTCGTTCAAAAATGACGCGTTCAAAACAGAAACGAATGAAGGCTGGACGACTGGTATGGGGTTCTACTCCGACAATGACCAGCTGAAAGCAATTTTAAAACGAGCGGATTTCGATCCTTCTTTTAATCGGACGACTTCCGGGACAGATATTTATATCATGGGATTCACAACTTCGGAAGATTTTGAAGGTTCTGTCAAGACATCTGTTTTACGCAATTTTTTGGTATCCATTTGGAAAGGCCTCTTGACGGTAAGGATCAATGGGGCTGAAATATACAAAGACACCCTTCAGAAATATGTCTGGGAGCTTCCTTCTGATGAAAAAGAAAATAAGGAGCTGAAGGAATACTATGACCTGCTGACAAGAACAGATCGCAAGATTGTAGTGATCCCGCTCAAAGCCAGTGAATATGGCGAGAAATACGGATTTAATGATGGGGAATGTGAGCTGCGACTGAAAGAGGGCAATGATTTGAACAGCCGTATCCTTTTGACTAGAAGATCCGGTATGCGACTGTTTGAACAGGATCATATCAGCGGTTCCATCAAATTCACAGGCGTACTTTTGATGAATGGTGCCAATATGAATGCGGCCTTCCGAAAGATGGAAGTGCCGTCCCATGATGCCTGGGCGCCTGACCGTATCAAGGATCCAAAGGAGAAAAGCAAAGCGAAACAGATGCTGGATGAGTTCAAAAAGTATTTACGGAAATGTGTGAAGGATTCTTTCGGACATACGGATGAGGACTCGCTCAGTGCATTTGGCATGGCAGAATTCCTGCCTTCTGATAAGAAGGACCAGGAAGCCGCAAACCCAAAAGAAACCATCGGCGGTGATATTGATGCGCTGGTAGAGAAAACGGTGTCTGTGCCAAAAGAAAAAGTTGTTACTGTCGAAAAAGCACATGTCGCTCGCGGCGAAGGAGAAGAAGGAACCAATATAAAAATAGGCGAACATTCCGGGCATGGGCATGGGGGCGGTAAACATCCGCTGGGGGGCGATGATGGAAATATTCCGGCGCACAAGTACAAGGAAATCGCTATCCAGGCCCGCGTTCGTTCCTCAGATCCCAGAAAAGGAAAGTGCTATGTAGAATATATGGCGCCCAAAAAATCAGCCAATGCCAAGCTCGAACTGTTTTTTACCAATGAACGCGGCAAAGCCAATAAGACGCTTTGCGTCTATGCGGCTAAAGTGGTAGAAGGAAGCGCGGAAGTCAAAGCATGGAAAGGCAATGAAATCCTTCTCAGCCATGTCAAGAAGAATGAAAAGATCCGTATCGAATGTGATGTGAATATCAATCGCTACTGCATGATGGAGGCTGTGTATTATGAAGATAAAAAATAGTTTGACCCCGTATCCCATTCTGTGCGACTACAACGATGACTATCGGGATTCCAAGTTTGATGCGGAGATCCATCTGACAAACAGTCTGGATAAAGTCAAATGCGAAGTGGTATTCCGGCTGAAAAATGATGTGCTGGAAAAAATGATACAGGAGCATAAGGCGGTGTATCTTCTTCACATCGAAAGTCCGCAGTCTTCCTATCGCACGGAGGTAACTACGGCGAATGATAAGGTGTCTTTGGTGATGGGGAAGGACGAGCTGGCGGATTCGATAGAAATCTGTACTTTTATCGTGGCTGATGCGGATATAGAAGATTACCATAATCCGAACTTTAATGCGCTGGATGCCGATCTTCATATTGCTTTGACTAAAGGCAGTATTCTGGCGGTTGGTACACAAAAGGAAATTCTGATCGAACGGAAGAAGCAGGATGCACGGGATGCGGATAGTCTCATTCATGTAGAGAAAAGCAAAGCGGGAAAGCCTGCAAGTGTGTATATCAATACCGAAAATGATGATTATCTGATGTTGGGAATTGATGAGAAACTGTATGATACGTATTTTGGCTTAGGAAAAGGCAAATATCGTGAGACGGTATTTAGTTTGCTCTTCATGCCGGCCTTGGTTGTAGTGTTGTCCCGGATGTGTCATGCATCCCAGTCGGGAGAGAATTACTTTGAAGAAAAGAAATGGTACCAGGCTATCGTAGACCTGCTTGAACGAGCAGGATATACATTGGATTCGTTGAGTGAGGACAATGAGACTCTACTGGAAGCCGTGCAGGTGATTTTTAAGAATCCGATCAGCCGGGCATTGAATGAACTGAGTACCAATAATGACGTGGAGGAGTAACGATGCACCTACAATACATGAAGCAGGAAACGATGGACAACCTGCTGATGAATTATGATGAATATAAAGCTCATTATGAAAAGAAAGACAGGGAATGGTTTTCAAAACATTTCACTGAAAACAACAGTCTCATGGAGTATGCCAAGGATTTCCCTGAATTTACGATGGACAAGAGTGAAAATTTCAATGCTTCAGACTTGAAAAATATTCAGATAATGTACGATGCCCTGAAAGATCTGCCACTTTCCGTTGCTTGCGATGCCCGTTTGTGGACAGGTCTGGCTCACACTTCACTTTGGGACTATGTCTGGTACAGACAACATGAAGAAATCGAAAAAGCGAAGAAGCCGAAGGACAAAAAAGAGAAGATTCAGAAAGCCTTTTTCTGTGTAGGGAATGGGAAGAGACGAAGCCTTTTCGTAAATTGCCTCTCTCGCCTGTGGTGGACTGGTTATCTGGTCTATGATGAGAATCGAAAGAATCCCTACGAATTGGCAGAAACATTGATGTACGGGCAGAAGGGACATTCCTTTGCCTCGCAGATCGTTCTGCTCAGTTCAAGAAATTTTATCAGCAACAAGCATCTTTTCCATGGCATTCTGCAAGCGATCCTTGATTTCAAACGGGCAGGCAATGAAGTCAATCGTGTGGTATTCGAAGCGGTACTCTCGTATTTCAATAATATCAGTGCGGCAACGGTGCTGGATTTCTTGCCTGAAGAAGAAGTCCGGCAAATGGCGAAGGAACAGCTGGATATCTATGTAGGGAATGCAGCAGAGACCGCCGCACAGACGGAAAAGCAGGCGTACTTCGCACCTGAAAAGAAAGCCAAATTGTTGGCGGCGGAAAAAGAGTAGGAGGGAGATATAAATGGATTTAGATAATAAACCTACCATCTGGCTTGTCAGTTGGAATCCGAAGAGAACTCCAGACTTTGATCTGGATGAGGTATTTGCTAATAATGACGTGACTGACTGGTGGAAAGTACCAGCTATGAAAAGTGCAAAGGTGGGGGATATAGTCTATCTCTATGCCAGTGCACCGCAGATGGCGATTCGGTATAAGTGTGAAATCATTGATACGGATTTCATTATAAAAGATATGCCGAAAAATGAAGAGACTCTTAATGAAAATGAGAAGCCGGATGAAACGTCTTGCTTCTTATTCAAAATGATTCAGGGGTATACTTATGGTTATTGCCCGTTAGAAAAAATGAAAGAATACGGAGTCAAGCCCACTTCGCTGGTAGGGCCGCATCGTCTGAAACCGGAAGAAGATGAAAAGATTGCGGAGATGATCGATTATCTGGATCATGTGCAGACACCTGATATTGATCCGAACGTTATTCTTTATGGTCCGCCCGGAACAGGGAAAACATATAATTCTGTGCTGTATGCGGATGCTATCCTAGATCTTCCGGTAAAAAGTGGGGGAGAGGAATTGGCGAAAGCACTGAAAATGCGGCGTGGGATGGATTATGCGGATATGCTCGCTGATTTCAATCAGCACAAAGCGGAAGCGGGGATTTTCTTTGTGACTTTCCATCAGTCCTATGGGTATGAGGATTTTATTGAAGGTATCCGGCCGGTGACAGAGGACGGAAAGATTTCTTATGTCATGCAGGATGGGATTTTCAAAGAGGCTTGCCGGGAGGCGAGGAGACTTTCCGATTTACCGGTGGTGATGATTATCGATGAAATTAATCGCGGCAATGTGTCAAAAATATTTGGTGAACTGATTACGCTCCTTGAAAAGTCGAAGCGGGCAGGCGCAGAGGAGGCAATGACAGCAGTACTTTCTGGATCGAAAGAAGTGTTTTCTGTACCTAAGAATTTATTCATCATTGGTACAATGAATACGGCGGATCGTTCGATCGCACTGATGGATACAGCGTTGCGGCGTCGATTCAGCTTCGTCGAGATGATGCCAATACCGGAACTTTTGGATGATGTGGTGGTTTCTTCTGATTCTGTTCAGGTGAATGTGGGGGAATTGCTTCGAACAATCAATCACAGGATCGAGGTACTCTATGATAGAGAGCATACGATCGGGCATTCGTATTTCATGAAGCTGCGGAAGGAGCCTACATTGGAAAATTTGGCTCAGATTTTCAAAGAGAAGGTGATTCCTCTATTACAGGAATATTTCTATGAAGACTATAGCCGTATCCAGTTAGTACTTGGGGATAATGCCAAATCAGATCCTGCGTACCAGCTGATTGCGGGAATGCCTGTCAAAGCGAAGAAACTTTTCAAGGGGATGGTAGATATTGATCTCCCTGAAATGGAGTATCATGTGCAAGAGGGGGCATTCTTGCATCTGGAGAGTTTTGCGGAAATCATGAATCCGTGAGGCGCATATGAAATCAGTCACAGTAAGAGAATTTGAGCCGATCACTTGTAATCCGGATTACCGGCAGGAGTATCCGTATCTGCCAGAAAAAACTTTTCGTGCATTGGAAGAATTCATTCGCTCCTATGAGGCTTCCGATGGCGAGGCGGACATTCTTCGCTTTTTGAAGTTGAGCTATCGCAGGCATTTGGGGGATACGATTACTGTATCAAATTTTGTAGGGGTGATCCAAGTTGATTCTTGCACGCAACTTGAGATTTTGCCAAAAATTTCATTGGCAGAGGAAAAGGGAAATCTCAGAAAGACGAAGCAGATTTTTTGTCAGATGCTGCGTGCACTGAAAGAATTTGAAGGACAGGCTCTTTCTTTGGCAAACCTGGCTACGGGGTCCATGAATCTGTATGAAGTATTTATTCAAATGTACCTCTCGGAAGTCCGATATTTGGTGCGACAGGGGCTGCAGTCCAGGTACATGCCGGTGGAGAAAAATATGCGATGCTTTAAAGGCCGTCTTCGGGTGGCTGAGCAGACTCGCGTCAATCTTGCACATCAGGAACGATTTTTTATGGCATTTGACGAGTATAGCCTGAATCGCCCTGTCAATCGAATCATTAAAGCAACTCTGCAAAAGCTCAGAAGGATTTCTTCTTCAGAAAAGAATATCAGAGAGATTGGCCGTCTTCTAGGGGCATTTTCAGAAATCGATGCATCGGTGTATCTGGAGCGTGATTTTTCTCGGATCAAAATGGATCGGACGATGATTTCCTATGGTCACTTGGTGGAATGGTCACGCGTATTCCTAAAGGGAGAGAGCTTTACCGCTTTTTCGGGAAATACTAACGCGCGAGCCATACTCTTTCCTATGGAAAAAGTTTTTGAGGCCTACGTAGCAAAGCGAATGAAGGCATTGTATGAGCCTAGTGGCTGGCAGGTTTCTGCGCAGGATCAGGGGAAGTACCTTTTCGATACGCCAAAGCGCTTCCATCTGCGTCCTGACGTTGTAGTGACAAGAAATGATGGGAGCAAGGTGATACTGGATACCAAGTGGAAGCGGCTGACATCAGAAGTGCGGAGCAATTATGGAATTTCACAAGCAGATATGTATCAGATGTATGCGTATGCGCACAAATATGGTGAATGTGGTGTGAAGATTCCTGATGTCTGGGTATTGTATCCATTGAATGACGAAATGAGAAATCAAAAGCCGCTATCCTTTGAAAGCGAAGATGGCGTACATATTCATATTGATTTCATCGATCTTGAGCATGCAGACGCCAGCCTCATGGCACTGAAAGAAAAACTGGCAGAATGACGAAGACCGGCTGTTTCGTTAGAATGAGTTTTATAAAACCGTCTTGTCGATGAGACAGAAACCGTGCTATATTGTCTTATGAATGAGACAAAACAGCACGGTTTTTATCATATATATGAGACAACAGGAGAAAGAAGGCGGAAGAAATGGGTTTTCGTTTTCAGCGGCGGATCAAGATCATGCCGGGAGTGACGCTGAATGTCGGGAAGCGCGGGGTCTCGACGTCGATCGGACGGCGCGGGGCGCATATCACGTTCGGACAGAATGGTGTCCGGACGACGGTGGGGATCCCGGGGACGGGGATCTCTTATACGTCGCTTTTAAAGCCTTCGCATGCGCCGGAGGCGGGGAGCCGGGAGGCATCGTGGCCGCATCTTGCAAAGTGTCCGTACTGCGGGCATGGGATGCGGAAGCGCTGGGATCGATGTCCGGCGTGTCATCAGGTGCTGGAGCAGCCGCTGCCGGAGGATGCGGTGCGCTGCCGAGGGTGCGGGCGGGTGTATGAGGGGAATATGCTCCGTTTCTGCCCGGCGTGTGGGTGCCGGCTGTTGGATACGCCGGTGGAGATCCTGCCGGAGCTGACGGCGGAGGAGCGCGCGCAGTATGCGGCGGGGCACTGCGAGGTGTGTCCGCATTGCCGTGGTCCGGTGCCGGATGTCGTGGGGCTGAAGTATTGCCCGCATTGCGGCTTCGAGGTCTCGACAAAGAAGAATCGGCAGGCGTTCTGGGGGAAGTTCTTCTATTGTCTCTTTGTGGCGATCCTGATGATCGCACTTTTTGTCATGATGTAGGATGTGAAAAGTCCGCTTCTTGTTTTGCGGGGGAGCCTCTGGAATGTTGTCGTTCCTTACTTGTTTGCGAAAGAGGGGGAGCAGGTTCTATAGGTTCAGAAGGTTCAAAGGGATTGGTGCGGTGCTTTTCGTCATCCTGAGCGGAGGAAAACGTCGTATGTTAAAAAACGGCTTATCTGAAACCGGAGAACTGAGTCGAAGGATCTAAGCACCGCGGAGTATAAATAGGGCGATGCCCGAAGGTCGGAGATCACAGGCTTCCCGTTTGAATATTTCCTGACATTGGCCGTTTGACCGCGAATGACAAAAATTTCTCGCTGGCGCTCGAAATGACAGTACGAGAAAGTCACCAGTCATAAGTCGCCCTGCGCCCATCCCTGCTTTCAAACTTTGCATTGGGGGCGAGTCTCCGCCTCTTATTATTTCCTTGTAGCTCTCTTGAAAAGATGGTAAAATGAAACCCTGGAACTTATTATACGAGAAAAAGGACTGGTAAGAGATATGGGACAGAAGGGGAACAACTTTGTGGAGTATGCCCTCATGCTTGGCCTGGTGGTCGGGATCGGATGGGGCGTTTTGGGGTCTTACGGAGACGGGATCCCCGGGATCTTTGGCTCCGCCGCAGAGCTTCTTCAAGCGGGGAGCAAAAGTACGGAGCAGAAGGTCTATGACCGTCACATGAAGTGGCTGAAGGATACGCTTCTTGCACTCACCCAAAAAGAGATGGGCCCTGGGTTCCAGTCATTTTTTGATTATATGGGCGGACACGGACTGAATGGAAAATATTTCGATAAAAGAAAAGGCCCAGACTTTACGATGACGGATGCGAATGCGAATGGGCTGATCGATAGTGACAGTCTGTCGCAATTTGTGAGCCAGATTGATTCCAGTGCGCTCGAAAATGACAGCTGGGCGATGGTCGGTTATAAGGAAAAAGACCAGCTGTACTATGCGGTCGCCATTTACAGCCCGGATAAGAATAAGGGGACGAAATTGACCGATCAGACGGTGGGGACGAAGGTCACGACGGATGTGTATCGGGTGAATCCTACTACGGGTGACATTATTCGACTCGATAGCAGCGTACAGATGCAGGTGGCAGAGAAGAAACGAAAGGATGGATCTACGTATCGTGTCCTTCGTGATCTGAAATGAGAAGTACAGAGAGAAACGCACAGGCTTTTCCGCCTGTGCGTTTTTGTGTAGGAATGCCGCTTTCGCCTTTCTTTTCTTCTACGAACTGTCATATAAATATGCTATAATGAAGCGATGTATATTTTTGATTGAGGTGCAATATGACTGACTTAGAAGAAATCAAACGCCGCCGGACGTTTGCGATCATTTCCCACCCAGATGCCGGCAAGACGACATTGACGGAAAAATTACTGCTTTACGGGGGTGCGATCCATCTCGCAGGCTCCGTCAAGGCGAGGAAGACGGCGCGCTATGCGGTGTCTGACTGGATGGAAATCGAAAAACAGCGCGGGATCTCTGTCACGAGCTCGGTGCTGCAGTTCGACTACCAGGGCTGCCGCATCAATATCCTGGATACCCCGGGGCATGCGGACTTTTCGGAGGATACCTACCGCACGCTGATGGCCGTCGACTCGGCGGTCATGGTCATCGATGTGGCAAAGGGCGTCGAAGCGCAGACGAAGAAGCTCTTCAAGGTCTGCTCGGATCGCGGGATCCCGATCTTCACCTTCGTGAATAAGATCGACCATTTCGGTAAGAATCCGTTCGATCTGATGGCGGATATTGAAGATGTGCTTGGCATCCGTTCCTGTCCGATGAACTGGCCAATCGGTGTGAATGGTGACTACACGGGCATCTATGACCGTGAGACGGAGATGTGCCATATCTTCATCAAGGACAATGCCCATGGCGTGAAGAAGCTGGAAGTGATCTCCGGCAAGATCGATGACGAAGCCATCGTTTCTCAGGTCGGGCAGGAAGTACTGGATGCGCTCCGTGATGATTTGGAGCTTCTTGATGAAGCGGGCGATCCCTTCGATGCGGAAAAAGTCGCCAAAGGGGAGCTGACACCGATGTTCTTCGGATCGGCTATGACGAATTTCGGCGTACAGCCATTTCTGGAGAAATACCTCGAGCTTGCGCCGCCGCCGGAAGCGAGAAAGACGCTGGAAGGCACCATCGAGCCGGAAGATCCGGCGTTCTCCGGCTTCATTTTCAAGATCCAGGCAAATATGGACCCGAAGCATCATGACCGTGTCGCTTTCATGCGTATCTGCTCGGGCGTCTTCGAGAAGGGCATCACCGTCCTGCATCGCCAGAGCGGCAAGATGCTCCGTCTCTCCCAGCCGCAGCAGTTCCTCGCGACGGAAAGACAGACGGTCGAGAAAGCCTACCCGGGCGACATCATCGGTCTTTTCGATACCGGTGAGCTCGGTGTCGGAGATACCGTCTGCGAGAAGAAGCACCCGGTCACCTTTATTGATTTCCCGGTCTTCCCGCCGGAGCTTTTTGCCCGTCTGTCTCCGGAAAGCAGCATGAAGAGAAAGCAGTTCCTGAATGGTGTCTCTCAGCTCGCTCAGGAAGGGGCGATCCAGGTCTACAAGCAGCCTTACGTCATGGAGTCTTTCATCATCGGCGCTGTCGGCCAGCTGCAGTTCGAAGTCATGAAGTACCGCTTGGAAAATGAATATAATGTCCATGTGAATCTGGAGCCGCTCTCCTACACCGCAGCTCGCTGGACAGAAGGGGATGTCCCGCCGGAAGAGCTTATTGGCATCGACAATGCGATGGTCGTCTATGACCGCCGCGAGCGTCCTGTCTACCTTCTGCCGAATGCATGGCAGGCCGGCTGGCTCGCCCAGAGAAATCCGAAAGTCACCTTCCTTGAAAGCCCGCCGCTCGGCGTAGCGAGACTGGAAGGAAATTAAATGAGGAATGAAGGTGGCGGCTTCGCCGCTGAGCAGGAATCGCCTTCCCCTCGAGGGGAAGGCGCCTCGAAGGGGCGGATAGGGCACTGGCGGTATGAAAGAGAGCGGGGGAATGCGTCTCAAGTACGTCGTTTATGAGAGCGCCCGAGCGCCGCTCTGCGGTCCCCCTTCCCCATGCGGGTAATGCTATTAAGTTAAGGAAATCGTTAGCTACGTAACGTCTTGCTTCCCCC
>OLNZ01002012.1_pt1 | contig 12933 bp, 11 predicted proteins | sample 1672981 | NCBI WGS metagenome assembly OLNZ01 (sample SAMEA3136743, study PRJEB25190) | human gut metagenome | biome: human gut; feature: human-associated habitat; material: faeces | place: Austria | collected 2013
ACCTATCCAGTACGAATGAGATCGATTTTACGAAGGCAAAGTTTAAGACTAACGATAATAATTTAAGTATCGTTCTCAACAGCGGAGCGGTAGCAGGCAAGCTGTTTCGAGTATCCACAAAAGAATACAGGAGCTTTCTAGAGAAGGTTAAGCTTTCCGGCCCGGCAGCGCCGGTCTGCGTAGTCTATAATTCTGCCGAGCCCTCAGCTTCGCAGAATACGACAGACATCTATGCGTTCCCAAAGACAGAGCAGAGGACGGTTCATGTTAAATATTATAACGAGTATACAGATACAGAGCCGTTTTATGATGAATATCTTTTAAAAGGATATACGGTCAATGGTGCAGAGCCGATAAGCAGCTACCTGAGTAAAACAGTGCCTTCCGGGACAAACCAGGATAAGTTTTCCGTATGGCGTTATAAGGATGACATAAGAAAGGGTACAGCGGCAGATGAAACGATCACCGTTAATCAGCTTGTCGAGGATAGGCTTGATACGGAGGCAAACAACGCCCCGGTGGTCGAGCTTTACGCAGGATATAAGGTCTCTCTGACGGGTTCTTCAAGTGTTAACGGAGACAGCTCGATCAGCTTTCAGGCAACATCTGATGGAACGACACTGTATTATACAAAAAATACAATATACAACACATACAGTGGCGAAGAATTGAGGGCGGCGGCTAAGGCAGAAAATACAAAAGCAGATTTTCAATCTTTGTCCTCAGGAAATGGTAACTTCACAATTTCCTACACGAATCTGGAGCCGGGACAATCCTATTCCTGTATTATGGTTGCCGAAAATGAAAATCTTGATGTATCCGATGCACTTAAGCTGACGGCAGCGACAAATAACCGTGAATTAAATAAAGAGGATTTCAGAATTGGCGAGACCCGATTTACCTATGCCGGAAATCAGGCTACGCATGGAGTGAGCGTGACACCGACTTCGGAAAACAGCGGAAAATTCGAGATCGATATGGTGCGTTATAAAAAGAAGGAGGGAGAGAATTATACAGGAAACTTCCTCGGAGAGCAGGCGGCAGCCGGGGTATATGGCGTATTTGTCACTACGAAATCGGAAGCGACCGGGATCAATCATGTGACAGATCTGTTCCTCTGCGATATGACGATCGAGAAGGCGGACTTTAATCCTTTGTGGTTTAAGACCTTCAGTAAGATCACCTATGGTCAGGATGCAGAGGATGCTTTAAAGCCGATAATCCGGGAAGAATACAGTTCACACGGTGCCACAGTCTTTATTGGCGGCTATGGAGAGATCAGCTATAAGCTATATGAGGATGAGGCCCTTACAAAAGAGGTTTCCCGAAACAGCGAAGGACACTACGACGTGTGCCTGAAGGGAGACGGAACCGTTGGACAATATTATGTGGGAGTTACCTGTACGGAAGGAGATAATATAAAGGCACAGGAAACACCGGTCGCAATCTTCAATAATCAGCTGACGATTGAGAAAGCGGACTACACATTTTCCGGACTGACCTGTGAAAATATCTACTACGGCGAGTCACCTGCCCCCGGAGTTCAGCTGCAAAATGCGGATGCAAACGTGGTTTATACGGAAGCGGATGTGCCGGTGCGGTTCACCTACACACAGGATACTAGCGGAAGTGACAGTGCAGCTTGGTCTGTCGGGAATAACGCCGGAACATGGTATGTGCGCGCCGAGATCGATGAAAGCCAGAATTTCAAGGGTGCACAAAGTGAATGGAAGGCGTTTACCGTCAATAAGGCAGAGCTTAAAATTTCGGTTAAGACGCTCGACTCCAAGACGTATGACGGAACGACGACAGCAAGAGGTACGCTTTCGCTGGAAGCCGTAAAAGGAAAGCTCCTTTCTGCGGATGAAGCAGAGCTGGGAGCAAGCGGAGTTTTCACATGGACATCTCCGGCGGCAGGAACAAATACGGTGGATGTTTCCGAGATTCAACTTACCGGCACGGCAAAAGAGAATTACTGCATCGTGGAGGGCGGCAGGCTTTGTCTATGGCCTGACAGCAGAGCAGGCGGCCGATCCGGCCACAGCCTCCCCTACCGTACCGGCCTTTACCGATGCCGGAGAGCACAGGGTATATTATGTGGCATCGGCATCGGGTCATGAGCTGGAAACAGGAAGCTTTATCGTGACGATCCTTGAGGCCCAGCTTAATGGCGTGGGGTCAGAAAATTACACAGGAGTTTATGACGGAAGGGCTCATGGCATTTCCGTGACCTTATCGGCAGCTGCCAAAGGCGGAACCATCTTGTACGGAGAAACAGAAGGTGAGTGTAAGCTTACTGAAAATCCGCTCTACCGGAATACAGGAGCTTATACCGTCTATTATGAGGTTTCCAAGGATAACTATATAACCCATAAGGGTCATGCCTCTGTGACCATCAAGCCGGCAGACCTTACCGTGACGGCAGAGCCGAAGACGATCACTTACAAGGAGGCACCGCCGGTATACAGCAGCAAGATCAGCGGACTGGTCGATGATACAGAGAAAGTTCTGGAGGGGAAGATCACCTACCGGTGCGATTACGCAGTCGGAAGGGATGTCGGAGAATATGAGATCGTTCCCTCGGGTCTTACGGCGAAAAACGGAAACTATACAATCGCATATATCCCGGGAACCCTTAACGTAACTCAGGCCGCGCCGGAGCTCTCGATCGAAAATCTCTCCGCACTGGATCGTGTTTACGATGCAGCGGCACTGGAGCCGAAGGTGCGCTCCGATAGTGACGGAGCACTTACGGTAACGTTTATGAAGGGAAATGAGGTTATTCCAAATGCCCCGGCCGCAGTGGGAAGCTATCGGGTGATCGTAAATACAAAGGCCACGAAGAATTATCTGGCGGGAAATAAGGAATTTTCATTTGAGATCCGCAAGGCGCCGCTTACCGTTACCGCAAAGGATCTGCGGATCCGAGTAAAAAGTGAGATCCCTGAGTATGAGGCGATATACGAGGGCTTTGCCGGAGCCGATAACGCGGCCTCCTTAGGCGGAAACCTTCAGTTCACCTGTTCCTATACGAAGGAGAGCGCAGTCGGTACTTATGAGATTATGCCTTATGGTCTTACATCCGAAAACTATGAGTTCCGCTTTGTCGGAGGAACGCTGACGGTTGAAGGCAGCAGCGGTGGCGGCGGTGGATTTATTCCACCAATAACAGTGCAGAAGCCGACGATCTCAACAGGGGAAGGATACACTGTAAGCACTGGAAGCGAGGGGACAACAGCAACCATCAATGTGCAGGATGGCTATGAACTTGTTGATGTGACAGTGAATGGCGTTTCAAAGGGAGAGGTAACAACGCTTACAGGACTAAAAACAGGCGATAAGATTGAGGTTACAGTCGTTAAGAAAGCGGAACTTTCCGAAGCCGAAAAAGTACAATTAGAATTAGCAAAGGTAACAAAGGACAACTTCAAAGCACGCTCTAAACAGGTGAAAATGAAGAACGGCAAGAAGGCCGTTACGATTACTTGGACGAATACCAGCGGCGTGAAATTTGATGGCGTTGAAATATTCAGGTCATTGAAGAAAAACTCTGGTTATGGAAAGAATCCAATCTATACTTCTAAGTCTGGGAAGTATTACAATACTTCTGTAAAGAAGGGGAAGAAGTATTATTACAAGGTTCGTAGTTATATAGAAGTGGATGGCATAAAATACTACTCTGCGTGGTCTGCAAAGGCGTGGAGAACAGTAAAATAATCAATTTTGAATTCCGCATGGCAACCGCTGTGCGGATTTTTCATTCAAAAGACACTTTATAGTGGTATCGGCTTCTGAAAAATGATATAATAAACTTGTCAAGAGGACAAGCGAAAGCGGTTAACCTTCCCCAAAACTCAAAAGGGATTTTGGACTAGAAGGAAGGTGGTAAATATGGTGAGAATCACAATTACCCTTGGTAGGCTGAGAATCACAATTTCCATAAAAAAATAACTGCCCTAAGCTTGCAACCTCGGCAGTTATTTTTTAACTGAACAGGTTAGCCGTTTTCAACGGCTTTCCTCTTGACACCACTATATCACAAAGGGACACCAATTTCAAGCGAAAAGAAATATTTCTCCATATGGCGGCGGCTGTGTGGATTTTTTTATGCTCAAAACTTGACATCTTTCAAAAAATGAAATCTCTTCAGAATTCAGATATAATATTTATAGAAGGTATCCAGAGAAAAGAAAGCGAAAAAAACACATTATAGCATATAATCGTTGAAATTTCAATGATTGTATGGTATAATGTTAATGAAAAAAGTTACAATGTCAAAAAGTTACCAGTTTGATGATTTTTATGACTGTCAAAATCGGAAAGTTACAAGAAAGTTACAAGTCAAATTTTCTTGTAATATGATTTTACAAAGAAAAAAGGAAGCCCCTTCAGACTTCCCTCATCTTCTGCATATTGAAATTTCAACCAATCTGAACTATTTGAAGTATCTGTTAAGCAGTCCCTCAAATGCAGCACCGTGTCTTGCTTCGTCCTTTGCCATTTCGTGCACTGTGTCGTGAATAGCGTCAAGGTTCTTTTCCTTTGCAAGCTTAGCTAATGCTTTCTTGCCTGCGCATGCGCCTGCTTCTGCCTCAACTCTCATTTCGAGGTTCTTCTTGGTTGAGTCAGTTACAACCTCACCGAGAAGCTCTGCAAATTTAGCAGCGTGCTCTGCTTCTTCCCAGGCAGCCTTTTCCCAGTACAGACCGATTTCAGGGTATCCCTCTCTGTGAGCCACTCTTGCCATAGCAAGATACATACCTACCTCTGAACATTCGCCTGTGAAGTTTGCTCTTAATCCCTCGATTATTTCAGGGTCAACGCCTGCAGCAACACCTACTACATGCTGGTCAGCCCATTCTGTCTTGCCTTCTGTAACAGGTATAAACTTATCTGCGCCTACTTTGCACTGAGGGCACTGTGCCGGTGGTTCAGGCCCTTCATAAACATAACCGCATACTGAACATGTCCATTTCATAATAATTACCTCCTGATTTGAAATTATTTGTATATATTATAGCACCAATAATTTTGATAGTACATATACAAATTATTAAAAACAGCAAAACATCAAAAAACATTTAGAAATTAGTGTTGACAAATGTGCGAACCGTATGGTATGATATCGAAGATTTAAGCAAAAATAAGTTTAAGGAGCAGAGATGAAGATACTTTTAAGAGGCGGCAATGTATATACAGGAAACAGATTTACTGCATCGGATATTCTGATTGACGGAGGCAGAGTTGTTTCCATTGCTGATAATATTGATAATATTTCTGTTGACAAAGTTATCTCCTGTGATAGCTTTTTTATTTGCCCGGGTTTCATAGATGTGCATGTACATCTCAGAGAGCCGGGTTTTTCATATAAGGGGACGGTAAAGACAGAAACAGAAGCGGCAGCGGCGGGAGGATATACAGCAGTGCTGGCAATGCCAAACGTAGTGCCTGCGCCGTCTGATTTATCTTCTCTTGAAGTAATGGAGCAGATAATCAGAAATGATGCGGCGATAAAAGTTATTCCCTATGGTACAATTACAAAAGAGCAGAGCGGAAGAGGCAGTCTTTCGGCTATGGATGAAATAGCCGGGAGAGTTGCCTCTTTTTCTGACGACGGCAAAGGCGTGCAGGACGAAGCGCTTATGAGGCAGGCTATGATTAAGGCGGCAGCTCTGGACAGGGTCATAACCGCCCACTGCGAAAACGAAGCCTACCCGGCAAAGGACGCCAGAAGCGAATGGACAGAGGCGGTAAGAGATATACAGCTTACAGAGGAAACCGGCGCGGCGCTTCATATATGCCATGTGTCATCGGCAAGGACCTTGGAGGCTGTGAGAGAAGCAAAGGCAAGAGGTGTAAATGTTACATGCGAAACAGCGCCGCACTACATAGCCTTTAGTGAAGAGGATGTTACAGATGACGGCAAATTTAAAATGAACCCGCCCATAAGAAGCGAAAGGGACAAGGCGGCAATTCTTGAAGCGGTCAAAGACGGCACAATAGATATGATAGCGACAGACCACGCGCCTCACAGCGCAGAGGAAAAATCAAAAGGCTTTGAGGACAGCCTCAACGGAATTATAGGGCTTGAAACAGCCTTTGCGGTAATGAACACACTGCTGTGCGAAACAGGCGGGATAACCTTTGAAAGGCTGATACAGCTTATGAGCACAAACCCTGCGTCAAGATTTAACCTTGACGGCGGGCAGCTTGCAGAGGGCGGCTCTGCCGACATAGTGATAATAGACAAGAATGCAGAATGGGTAATAGACAAGGAGAAATTTAAAAGCATGGGCAGAAGCTGTCCTTTTGATGGTATGAAAGTAAAGGGTCAGGTTGCAGCGACCATATGCGGAGGTGATATTGTTTATGAGAGATGAGCTTTGGCAGATTGAAAAAAATGAGCAGATTGCAAAGGACATTTATGAGATGAGGCTTGCCGGAAACACGCAGGAGATAAAAAGACCGGGACAGTTCATAAATATCGTGCTGGAACAGAAATTCCTGCGAAGACCCCTGTCCATAGCCTCGTGGGACAAAGACGGACTTACGCTTGTCTACAAGGTGGTCGGAGAGGGCACAGAGATACTAAAGGGTATGAAAGAAGGTCAGAGCTTGAGAGCAATGTGCCCGCTGGGAAACGGCTATGACACAGAGATTGTGCCGGATGCTGCGGTGCTTGCAGGGGGCGGTATGGGAGCCGCGCCGGTATATTCCCTTGCCGAAAGTCTTGTAAGGGCAGGCAAAGCGCCGAAAATAGTACTGGGATTTAAAAATGAAGAGGAGATTTTTTTCAGAGAAAGATTTGAAAAGCTGGGAGTCGACCTGATTATAAAAGTGGGCGGCGGTATAACCGAACTGATAGAAGAGGGAAGCTATGTCTGCGCCTGCGGACCTTTGCCTATGCTGGAGGCAGTATGCGGCAGGGCGTCAGACGGACAGCTCAGCTTTGAAGAAAGAATGGGATGCGGCTTTGGCTCATGCATGGGGTGTGTATGTAAAAAAAGATTAGGGGAAAAGAGAATATGCAAAGACGGACCTGTATTCAGAAAGGAGGAGATTTTATGGCAGACACAAGAGTAAGGCTGGGAGAAATAGAACTTAAAAATCCGGTGATACCCGCAAGCGGCACATTCGGCTACGGCAGAGAGTTTGCGGAGCTGTTTGACCTTAATATCCTCGGCGGAATTGCGGTTAAAGGAACAACAATTGAAGCAAAACGAAAGCCCCAGAATAGCAGAGGCTGCCGGCGGCATGATAAACTCTGTGGGACTTCAGAATCCGGGCGCGGCTAATGTGGCGACAGAGCAGCTTCCGGGACTTGCAGAGATATTTGACGGAGTAATCATAGTGAATATAAGCGGGTTTTCAGAAAGAGATTATGCTGCCTGCGCGGAGATTATGGACAGCTGCCCTCAGGCTCATATCGTAGAGGTTAATATAAGCTGTCCTAATGTGAGCGGCGGCGGTATGGCTTTCGGACAGAGCAGCAGTCAGGCGGCAGTGATTACAAAAGCGGTAAAGGCTGTGACCCGCAAGCCTGTATATATCAAGCTGAGTCCCAATGTGACGGACATAGCTGAAATAGCATCAGCCTGTGAGGCTGCGGGAGCAGACGGCATAAGCCTCATAAATACATTGCAGGCAATGAGAATAGACATAAAAACAAGAAAACCGGTACTTGCCAATATAACCGGAGGCCTTTCGGGACCTGCGATATTTCCTGTAGCGCTCAGAATGGTAAATCAGGTAAGAAAAGCAGTGGATATTCCCATAATCGGAATGGGAGGCATAGCCTCGGCAGAGGATGTGATAGAGATGATTATGGCAGGAGCAGACGCAGTGCAGATAGGCGCGGCAGGACTCAGAAACCCGTGGATATATCCGGAAATAACAGAGCAGCTGCCTGTGCTTATGGAGCAGCTTGGCATAAATAATCTGAAGGAGGTAAAAGGAATAGTATGAAAAGAGAAGTAATTATAGCACTTGACTTTGGCAGCGGAGATAAGGCCCTTGAGTTTCTGGACAGATTCAGTGAAACAAAACCCTTTGTGAAGATCGGAATGGAGCTTTTTTACGGTGAAGGCCCGCAGATCGTAAGGGATATAAAAGCAAGAGGACATAAAGTATTTCTTGATCTGAAACTGCACGATATACCGAATACAGTAGGAAAAGCCATGAAATCACTTTCGTCACTTGATGTGGATATAATAAATGTGCATGCGGCAGGCACCGTTGAAATGATGCAGGCGGCGGTTTCCGCCTTTGCGGACTGTGACAGAAAGCCCCTTGTTATAGCGGTTACCCAGCTTACCAGTACAGATGAGCAGACTATGCAGAAGCAGCTTCTCATAGAGTACCCGATGGAGCAGGTTGTGGCAAAGTACGCGTCAAACGCCAGAGAGGCAGGTCTTGCGGGAGTGGTATGCTCACCTCTTGAAGTGCCGGAGGTAAAAGCCTTATGTGGCGAGGAGTTCGTAACGGTTACTCCCGGAGTAAGATTTGCAGGTGAGGGCAAAGGCGACCAGAAGCGGGTGACAACGCCGGAGCAGGCGGCAGAGCTTGGCTCGGATTTCATAGTAATGGGACGTTCAATTACAGGGGCTAAAGACCCCGAGGAAGCATATATCAGAGCGATGAGAGAATTCGGAGGTGAGGATAATGAGTAGAGAGAAAATAGCAGAGCTGCTGCTGGAAACAGAAGCTGTATTTTTAAGACCTGACGAGCCGTTTACATGGGCCAGCGGAATTAAAAGCCCGGTATACTGTGACAACCGGCTTACGCTTACAGCTCCGAAGGCAAGAAACGTCATAGAACAGGCGATAGCAGACACTGTGAAAACAGAATATCCGGAGGCCGAAATACTTATGGGGACAAGTACGGCAGGGATTGCCCATGCAGCAATAGCTGCGCATATTCTGGGACTTCCCATGGGATATGTCAGAGGCGCAGCCAAAGACCACGGCAGAGGCAACCGCATAGAGGGCAGACTCCTGCCGGGACAGAAAACAGTAGTTATAGAGGACCTTATATCCACAGGAGGTTCGGTGCTGGATACAGTAGAGGCTCTGCGTCAGGCAGGAGCAGAGATTCTGGGTATAGTCAGCATATTCACATATCAGTTTGAAGAGGCTGAGCGCAGAATGTCAGAGACGGGGGTTAAAAACATCAGCCTGTGCGACCTTGATGCGCTTATGCAGGCGGCAGAGTTAAAAGGATATATAACGGCAGAGCAGAGAAAAATGGTAGAGGCTTTCAGAGCAGACCCTAAGGATTGGAGGTAAAATGAGCGTGAGAAATCTGATTAACATAACAGACCTTTCAGTTGATGAAATAAATGAAATGATAAAAACGGCAGAGGATATAATTGAAAATCCCAAGGAATATATGGATATATGTCACGGCAAAAAGCTTGCGACGCTGTTCTTTGAACCAAGCACCAGAACAAGACTTTCTTTTGAAGCCGCAATGCTTGAGCTTGGAGGAAGCGTGCTGGGATTTTCGGAGGCGGCCTCATCTTCGGCAGCAAAGGGCGAAAGCGTAAAGGACACTGTCAGAACAGTAAGTTGCTATGCGGATATAATTGCAATGAGGCACCCTAAGGAAGGCGCTCCGGTTGCGGCTGCGCAGCGCTGCGAGGTGCCGCTGATAAATGCAGGGGACGGCGGACATTTTCATCCGACCCAGACCCTTACGGACCTTCTTACCATATGGAGAGAAAAAGGCAGACTTTCAGATATGACGGTAGGCATATGCGGCGACCTGAAATTCGGAAGAACAGTTCACTCTCTCATAGAAGCGATGTCAAGATATGAAAATATACGCTTTGTGCTGATTGCGCCCGAAGAACTAAAAGTTCCCGGATATATCACGGATATGCTGGATAAAAAGGTAATAGAATATGTGCAGACAGAGGATATGGAAAGCGTGATAGGAACCCTTGACATACTGTATATGACAAGAGTGCAGAGAGAACGCTTCTTCAATGAAGAGGACTATATCAGATTAAAGGATACATATATACTGGATATGAAAAAGCTTGAGGCGGCAAAGGACAGCCTGTCGATACTTCACCCGCTGCCGAGAGAAAACGAGATTTCAACAGAGGTTGACGACGATCCGAGAGCGGCATATTTCAGACAGGTGCTGTGCGGCAAATATATAAGGATGGCCCTTATACTAGAGCTTCTGGGTATCAGGAAAGGAGAAAACTAATGAACGTAGACGGAGTAAGAAACGGAATAGTGCTTGACCATATAGCGGCGGGAAAAAGCATGGAGATATACAGACTGCTTAATCTGGACCGGCTGTCATGCAGCGTAGCGGTACTGCAGAATGTACCCAGCAAAAAATACGGCACAAAGGATATAATTAAAATAGATGAGATGATAGATGTGAACCTTGACATAATCGGATATATAGACCCTAACATAACAGTCAATATAGTCAGGAACAACGAGCTTGTCAGCAAGAAGCACCTGTCACTTCCCGAAAAACTGGACAATGTGATATTCTGCAAAAATCCGAGATGTATAACCAGCGTAGAGCAGGAAATAGTACACAGCTTCAGGCTGGCGGATCCGGAAAAAAGAATATACAGATGCGTATACTGTGATACAGAACATAAATAATATAAGGTAAATAAAGCGGTTTGCGGGAAAAGCAGGCCGCTTCCGTATTTAAAGTGCGGGTAATCGGTCAACTACTCCGACCTTCGGCTAAGGCCTTAGAGGTCGGAGCTTGTAACTGCCCTGTGGTATAACGAATTTCTCCTTCCACATTTAGTCGTTTGGTATTACTACCAAACGTGGCGTTACATCATAGGCACGTTGACGCGTACCTGTGCTACGGAGATTTACTCTGCAGCAACTGCATCTGGTACTAAAAGCTCTATTCCCATTCGATGCAGATTCATTGTTCCTACACGGTCATCGTTGGATTTATAGCCACAATTCTTACAACAGAAAGTGTGCAGCTTTTTATTACGATTAGCTTTTTCTGTATGACCGCATTTTGGACATGTTTGGCTTGTATATGCAGGATTGACCTTTTCAACAAGCTGATGATGCTTTAAGGCTTTATAAGATAATTTCTGTTCCAAGTCATAATAAGACCACGATACAGAAACATATATATCTTTAACTAAAACCTTTTCTGTTGCAGAACGGATACCGGTTAAATCTTCGATTACAAATAGAGTACCATCAGCATTAGACTCAACGAGTGCCTTACTAATGCAGTGATTCACGTCCTGCATCCAACGGTTTTCTCGCTGGCCTATAGCTTTAAGCCTTCTTCTTGATGATGGAGTGCCTACCTGCTGTAACTGTTTACGCAAAGCTTTGTAATGAGCACGCTTCTGTTTAACAACATTACCGTCATAAAACACGGATTTTCCTTTACTGTCGTAAGAAACAGCAAGGAATCTGATTCCACGGTCTATGCCGACTACATTTGAAATCTCGGATTGTTTTAATTCAGAAATCTCATATGTTACAGGAATGTGCAGATAAAATTTTCCGTGTTTATTAACAAGCTTTGCTGTACCAAATTTGCAGTTATCAGAAAAATACTGTTCAAAGCTATTTTTATAGAAAGATACCTTAATACGACCATTTAATGTATTAACAGAAAAAATATCATTTTTAGAATTAAGAGAATAATCCCTATTCCATACAAGGTCTAACTGAGGAAGCTTAAATACAGGCTTAATCCACTCTTTCTGATTTTCAAGTACGGTCTTGTATTTCGCAATAACTGTACGCACACAAGAAACTGCCATCTGGGAACGAAGCCCAAAGATTTCACGTATCTGATAATAAGTGTTTTCCTGTACACTGTAACGACTCAGATTATGAGTTTTGTATATGTATTCTGATACATAATTACAGGCATTAGAATACGCCTTCATAGTATCACAGATAACCTGCTTATCAGAAGTATTAACTAAAATTTGTAGTTTTGCTGTAATTGTCTGTTGCATATACAAAGCCTCTCTTTCTTCGCCAAAACCATTATATCATATTTCCGGCGAAAAACATTATCTGAAAAAAATTACGCCGCTAATGCAGGCATCCTTCCCACGACTTATAGACGTCGGGGCTTCCTGCCCTGCGGCGTTGGTGAAAACCCTGATAAATATATAAAAATGCTTGAAAAAGAAGGGGCGGATCCGGCTATTCTGATTGATCCGAGGGAAGTTGCAACAGCGCCATGGACGGTATTCAAATGCCAGTTCGGCTGCAGCAGCTACGGTCATAATCATTGCTGTCCGCCAAAGGCTCCCTCCTATGACAAAACCAGAAAAATACTGGACTGTTACAGTACAGGAATCCTTTTTCGCATACATGGCTGGAATGCTACAGCTATGGCCTTTCGCTGCTCAAGAGAAATATTTCTCGACGGATATTACAAAACCATAGCCTTTGGCAGCGGTATGTGCAAGCTGTGTCAGAGCTGCGATCCTGCAGGCTGCAGGCAGCCCGAGCGCGCAATTCCGTCCATGGAGGCCTGCGGAATTGATGTATTTGCAACGGCAAGGCATTTCGGGCTTGAGATAGACACTCTCAGATGCCCGGACGAAAAACGTAACCATTTCGGGTTTGTTCTGATTGAATAGGCTGAATTCAGGATGAATTTTAAGCCTTTACCTTTAGCTGCAAAAATAGTATAATTACTTTGTATGCAAAGGAGAAATCTATGAAATACACACATTTTAAGAAACTGCTGTGTATTGTGACGGCGGCAGTCCTGCTGGCGTTTACAGGCTGCACTACATTTGACAGTTTCAAAACAGAATTCATAACAGGCGATGACGGCAGTACCAAAATCGTCAAAATAGGAGTATTTGAACCCACCAGTGGAGAAGATAAGAGCAAGGCGGCTCTTGAGATAGAGGGTATAGAACTGGCGCACAGTATGTATCCGACAGT
>OLNZ01002019.1_pt1 | contig 12910 bp, 15 predicted proteins | sample 1672981 | NCBI WGS metagenome assembly OLNZ01 (sample SAMEA3136743, study PRJEB25190) | human gut metagenome | biome: human gut; feature: human-associated habitat; material: faeces | place: Austria | collected 2013
TATTCTTCCATATTATGGTATACATCTTGTACATCATCATAGTTACATTTTTATCTTTTATCAAAAATATAGATAACAATTATAATAGTGTGTTTTATTACCTAATTAAAACAATTTTTTTAAATTGTTTTTTACCTTTTTGAATAATTAACTCACCATTATTAAAATCTATTGTAGTAATTAATCGATTAACATTATTCTCTTTTATTCCATTTACACTTATCCCATTTTGCTCAATCATTCTCCTTCCTTCAGATTTCGATGAAACAATATTTGATAAATTTAATAATTCAGTCAATAATAATCCACTATCTAACATATTTTCTTTTATTTCAAATATTTCAATATTTTCAGGTATATCGCCCTTAGCTATTGTATTATATCTTTCTTCAGCCTGATCAATAAATTCTTCTCCATGGTACATTTTAATTATTTCTTCTGCATATTTTCTGTGTACCATCAATATATCCCCACTTATCCACATTTCTACATCTTTCATATCTAAATTAAAAAAATCTAATAGCACGTCATCAGGTATTCTCATAACTTTCTCATACATTTTTTCAGGCAATTCATTTACTCCAATATAATTGCCTAATGATTTAGACATTTTTTCTTTTCCATCTAATCCTACTAATAAAGGAAAACACATTACATCTTGTGGTTCTTGATCATAGTCTCTTTGTAACTCTCTACCAACTAACAAATTAAATGTTTGATCTGTTCCACCTATTTCTATATCAGCGTGTAATGCAACTAAATCATACCCTTGCATTAATGGGTATAAAAATTCATGAATACCAATCGGAATATTATTATTAAATCTATTTTTAAAGTCATCTCTTTCAAGAATTCTAGCTACTGTATATTTTCCAGTTAATTTAATAACATCTTCAAATGACATTTTCGCTAACCACTCTGAATTATAGACAATTCTTATTTTTTTAGGATCTAATATTTTAGAAACTTGTTTAAAATATGTTGCACCATTTTTTCTTGTTTCTTCAAATGATAATGATGGTCTAGTTTTAGATTTTCCAGATGAATCACCAATCATTGCTGTAAAATCGCCTATAACAAAAACTATGTCATGCCCTAATTCTTGCAATACCTTCAAAGCACGCAATGGCACCGTATGACCCAAATGCAAATCGGGTCTTGACGGATCAGCGCCAAATTTTACTATCAATTTTTTTTCCACTATTTAATTTTTCTAATAATGTTTCTTTATTATAAATGTCAACTGTTCTCCTCAGTATTAATTCAATTTTTTCATCTTTTTTCATTTTATCCTACTTACAAAAAAACACGATAAATAATCCTCATAAGGACGATTTATCGCGATACCACCTTAATTTATGAATAGAAATTCATACACTCAAGAAGCTATAAAGTAGCAACCTTTAAACTCATAATGTGTACTTCAAATATATCATTTCGTCTACTTTTACCAAACATAAACTCTCTAAATTTAAAATAATATACTTTACTATCCATTAATCAACATTTATAAATTAAATAATTTTATTATATTATATCATATGAAAGTCAATTTATTAAAGAGTTTTTGTTAATGCTTTATTTTTTTCTTGCTCTTTTAATTTAAAAACATTACCTTTTCCAATCTGAATTACCATTCCTTGTTCTGGAGCAAATGAAAATTTGCTTGTTTTTTCTCCATTTAATTTCACAGCACCTTGTTGAATTAATCTTCTTACTTCACTTTTCGTTTTATATTTTCCTGTTGAAAATATAAAATCTATTAAAGAATATGAACCTTCATCATCTATTAATTCAGAATTGTAAACTAATTCAGGCATTTCCACATCAATATCTTTCTTTTGAAAAATCGCTTGGAAATTATCTTCTGCCGCTTTTAATTCTTCTTTTGTATGATATAGAGAAACTATACTTCTTGCTAAATGCATCTTTATATCTCTTGGGTTTACTTCTTCATTTTCCAATAATTTTTTAATATTTTTTACTTTATCAGGGTGTATATCAGTTGTTAATTCATAATATTTAACTATTAAATCGTCAGGCACCTTCATAACTTTTGTATACATTGTTTTTGCGTCTTCATTAACACCAATATAATTTCCTAATGACTTAGACATTTTTTCTTTTCCATCTAATCCTACTAAAAGTGGTATAAATACTGGTACCTGTTGTGCAGCACCAAAATCTTTCTGAATATTTCTTCCCATCATAATATTAAATGTTTGATCTGTTCCACCTAATTCCAAATCTGATTTTACTTCAACTGAATCATATGCTTGCATTAATGGATAAAAGAACTCATGAATAGCAATTGGTTTATGATTTTTCATACGATTATTAAAATCATCTCTTTCAAGCATTCTTGCAACAGTAGTTTTACTGCATAAATTAATAACATCCTTAAATCTCATATTATTAAACCACTCACTATTATAGTGAAGTTCAGTTTTATCTTTATCAATAACTTTAAAAATTTGTTCTAAATATGTTTGAGCATTGTATTTTACCTGTTCATCAGTTAATTGATTTCTAGTTTTTGATTTTCCTGTTGGATCTCCAATAGCACCAGTGAAATCTCCAATTATTACTACTGCTGTATGGCCTAAATCTTGTAATTGTTTTATTTTTCTCAATGCAACAGCATGTCCTAAATGAATATCAGGTGCAGATGGATCCATCCCAAACTTTATTCTTAAAGTTCTTCCATCCTTATTTACTTCTTCTAATTTTTCTCTTAAAGCATTAATATCATTAATATCTTCTGCCCCATTTAATAAATATTTTAAAGTTTCTTCAACATTAAACATAAAAAACTTCCCCCTTAAATCAAATTTTTAGACTTATATTAACATTTTCTTAATGATTTGTCAATAAATATATCCTATTTTATACTAATTTCCCATCATTTACATCAATCATATTACTGACGAATAAATATGAACATCTTCTCTTTCACCATTTTTATTAATAACTCTAGATTTTAATAACCCTTCATATTCCATTCCAGCATTTTTCATCACTTTGCCACTTGCTATATTAGATGCAAAGTGTTGTGCATACACCACAGGAAATCCTTCACTATGTAAATAATTTATAACTTCTTTTAAAGCTTCAGATGCATAGCCATTTCCCCAAAATTTTGAGCCATAACAATATCCAACTTCAGCCGTCATATATTGCAAGTTTTTTGTAATAACATCTATCATGCCAATAATTTCGTTTGTATCCTTTAATACAACTAACCATCTATAACTATAATCATTATCATAATCACTTACCCAGTAATTTGTTAATTTTTTTGTTTCTTCTGGTGTCTTATGTGAATTCCATGTAACATATTTGCTTACATTAAAATCACTTGTCCAACAATTAAATATATCCTTATAATCTGATAATTCAATTTTTCTTAATATTAATCTTTTTGATTCTAAATTTATTGTACCTTTATTCATTATTTAACTTCCTTTCGTTTTAGAATATCTTTTATTACAATTGCAATAATTGTTGATGACATAACAATTAAATCAGTAATCATTGATGGATATGCCTTAACAAATATATCATATATTAACCATAAAATAACCATCAATAAAGTTCCTATCCTAATTTTTTTGACATCGTTTTGCCACAATGCAATTACATAAATTATCTCTGCAATAATAGGCAATAAGCTTACTATTTTACCATCAAATGATATAACCCCTATAATTGCATAACCAATTATGAAAGATAGCAAAATATACCACTTATTTAAATTTTTATGTTTTTCTTTTTCTTTACTGATACATGTTCTAAATATTCCAAAGAAATTAGAAAACATTCCTGAATATGCTCCTAAAAGCAAATATTCTGTGCCAAAGAATATACCATTAAATACAACATATCCTAACATTCTATCCTTATTTTTTTGAAATAAGCTTATTATCATTACCAAAAGTCCTAATATGCCAAAACCCTGTGCTATCCAATATACCACATTACCTCACCTCTTTTACTTTTTTTAGTATTTTAGGATTAAAATTCGTAAGATTTTCACCAAGAATTTTTATTGCATCCTCTTCCCCAAAAATTTCTTTAACTCTTTTAACAGAATCATAATCAATATCATTTTTATCAGATAAATTCCAATTGTAATCTGCATCATATATTATTTTTGATATTCTTAGATTATCTTTTATGTATTGTAAATAATTTCTATAATCTTTTAAACAATCTATAAATAATCTATTTTCATCAAGACAAGCAACCTTGTCAGGTCCAAGTGCTATGGTTAAATATTCTGAATTATTAGCAATATTAAAGGTTTCTTTATCCAATGATGCACCATGATTTAATACTCCTTTAATTCTATTCTTATCAAAAAAATTTGCCCAATTTATTGCTCTATTGATATTTCTTACATGTTGCATTGAAATACTACCTTTTCCAAAATCACAATCTACATGAACAATTATTGGAATATTTATTTTTTGTAATAATTCAATGTAGTCTTTCCCAATATCTTCTGGTCCAACGCCACTTCCTATTCCATGAATTTTAATAGCTACTGGATCAGTTTCATCAAGCATTTTTGTAAAATAATCTATATCATCCATTACTGGATGAAAGACTGCTGCAAACAATAATATTAATTTTCTACTGCTCTTTTGAGTTATTAAACTATTTAAATCATAATTTAATTGCATAAAAGGATTCCTTTGCCCATAATATTGCATCTTTTCTTCAAGATATTTCCAATACATTAATCGAGAATTAACATCATTTAAATCTGTACATGGTGATGGTACACCCATCAATATTCCAACATCAATTCCACTTTTTTGAGCAAATTTGATATAGTCATCTATGAATGAATCCCCATGAAAAATATCCTTACCAATATGGCTATGACTATCTACTACAACATTATCTTTCATTTATATCACTCTCCTTTACTAAATAGTAAAAATCTTTAATACTATTAATTCTTATATGATTTGTTTTTATATTTTTGTTATACTTTGTATTCATTAAATAAATTTTTGTACTAGGTAACATTTTTTCTACAGAATCACAGTTCTTTAATGAATCATCTATATAAAAATCCGGCTTTATTTTTTGTAAGAATTTTGCTTTATCATCAATATTTATAAACAATTTATCATAATATATTTTATTTTTACTTAACCAATTTATAGTTATTTTTTTTACTTGATCATTATTAGTTTCTCTCCTAGCTGTAACTATATATATTTTTATATTTAACTCTTTTATTAATTGTAAATAATGTCTTGTTCCATATTTAATTTTTATATCATTTAAATATTCTGGGTAACATTGTTCAAAAAAACTTATCAAATCATTTCTATCCCAATTCAGCATTCTTACAAAATAATAATAATCAACACAATTATCTATTTTTTTAATTTTTGTTGCCCTTTTTAATATATCTTTATCAAATTTAATTGCATACTCATTAATTGTTTTACCACTAGACGCTAATGTATCATCTAAATCAACGCATAAAATCATTTTTATCTCCCAACAAAATTATATATATCTTCTTGTAACTGATTAATAAATAACCCTATATGATAACCATCTTGAAAAGCATGATTAACTTGTATAGAATAGTCAATCATATATTTTCCATCTTGAATAAAATATTTTCCCCAGCAAATTCTTGGAATACTATCTTTAAGTTTATAATTCATTGGATTTAAGACAGAAGTTACTCTCATCCAAGGTGTACATGTTATATAGCATTTATTATAATCTTTAACATAAGGAATAATTTTATCACTTTCTGCTTCTTCTTTAGCAGCATTAAAATCTTGTATAAATTTTTCAAAGTTATTATATTCAATTGTTCTACTAAAATTTATTTGTTTGTTATTTTTAAGTACAGAAAATGACACATTTATTTTATCATATTTATAGATTTCATTTTCTTCTAAAACATATTTAAATTCTTCTATCTTATTTAGAGATGCAATTGTAAAATATGTCATCAACCCATAAAATGATATTTTATTTTTTTTAGAAAATTTAACCAAAGCATCAACATCAATTAAAGTAGTGCATCCTGTATATGGACTGTCAAATTTTGAGAAAAATTGAAATTGTTTATTCCTATTCCAATTGTCTTTATTTATTTTTCGTTTCATTATTTCACCTCCATAATTTGCAAATATTATATAAATCATTTATATAAAATTCTACATCTTCTCTCCACTTTTCATTTTTATCATTACAATCTTTTTTTAATTTATTTAACTTTTCTTCATCATAAAATGAAACGTAACACATTAATTGATAAACAAAAGAATTTTCAGCATTATCATAATTAAAATTCTCATAAGTTAAAAGTTTTTTTAATTCAACTTTTGAACATGACAAATCAATATTTGAATTTGGTATACTCTTACTCATTTTTGGATAATCATTTAAACCTCTCATCATTTTTGAATAAAGTCCACTAATAGTCATATTAATTCCCATTTTTTTTCTGATTTCATCTGCTTTCCAAACATATCCATGTTCATCTATACCGCTTATTATTAATACATTGTCAAATCCGTCTATCAATCCTGGATGAATAAAATCAGCAAACATAAGTAAAATTGATTGCTTAACATTAAAATCCATTCCAGTATATATTCTTTCAGTTTTATACAAATCATTAATATCTTCTTCTATTTCTTTGAAATCACGATCTTTAATGTAACTTGACAATAAAAATGATGTACGAATTATTTCTGATGATCATACTGATTCCTTATTTTTCCCTTTGTTTCATCAAATCCTAATTTTACTAAAAATTTTTTATATTTAATAGTTAATTTATTTATATCTTTTAAAGACTTAGCCCTTGCTCCGTATACATCCAAATCTCCAAGAATTATTTGAACGTTAAAACCTTGCTTTTGTAGATAAATTGCCTTCAACATTTGAGATACCGTGCCAATATGTGGAACACCATTTATCCCAACTCCCATTATTACTAATTGTTTTTTATTTGCACTAATACCTTCAAGAAATGGCTTTATGTTATACGAACAATACCACTTATTATTGATACCAAAATTTTCTTCAGGCAAAGACCCAACTAATTCATAATTGTATTTATTAACTATATTGTTATAATATTTATTATCATACTTAATCATTTATTCCCTCCGAATATCCTTTAAATATATCTACTTGACTATCCTTTATAAAACTATTGTTGCAGTATAATGCTTTTAAAAATATTTCCGTCATGACAGAAAATATATTCAATTCATTAACAAACATATTATTTAAATTAGAATTTCTTTTTATTTTAGAATAAGGTGTATCAGTTATCATACCAAAAATAAATTTGTCAACTAAATTTAAATTTAATGCCACATCAAAATACTCCAATTGAGCTATTCTATTAACATTTGGGTGTCTAATAATAAATAATCCTTTAATATTTTTATAATTATTTATAAATAATTTGTTATATGCAAATTGCATTGTTATACCACTCATCATATTATCATCAACAATAAATGTAGCATTTTTTCTATCACATTTTCCATATTCAATAAAATCTTTATTAATTTCTGTTAGACTTTGTTTTTGTCTATCCAAATACATACCATGATTTTGAAACATAAAGGATAATTGTATTTTCGAGTTACATAATCTCTTTATTATAAATGGCAATTCTAAACTACCATATAAAATGCTAATTAAATGAAATTGCTTTTTATTTAACTTTTTTTTCGTTATAATTGATTTACATACAATGTAATTTTCAATATAATTATCAATTTCTCTCAATGGATTAAAACATTTTGATAATATAAATGAATCACTTATCACTTTCAAATTGTTATGAGTTTGTTCTTTCAATATATCAAGTTCAATAACAATATTATTTAATAAACTCAAACATAATTTATCATCCGTTTTATTAAAACATATATTATCTATAATTGTTTGATAATCATTAATTATTTTGAAATATTTATTCAATATGAGCTTTGAACAAGAATCATGATAAATAAAATCTTTGCCATTGTCTGATAATATCATTAATTCTGAATTTGTAAGTAATAATATTATGTTTCTTAAATTATCTATAACACCTAATAACAATCTTCTATCATAATTATTTTTGATTATATAAGTTGGTAAAATAAATTTTAGTTTATTTAGATATTTTGAAACATTATAAAACCAATTATTAATTTGTTTTATATTAGGTTTTTCAAATCTGCTAACATTTGTAGAAAAATAATAATAAATTTCATAACCTCTTAATATTACTCCTGTATCAAGTGGTAGTAAATATATATATAAATCATTATTTTTTTCTAAAAACAATTTTTTCAAACTGTTGTCATTATCTATTTCATTCCATTCATAATCTTTAAAAAAGATTGCACCAGTATACCACTCATATATACTATTTATTCCACTTGTAACTTGAAATTTTTTATTGAATTTTGAATTATACTTTTCTTCAATTTTATATCTTTCTACATCTTTTTCATGTTCTAATTTATTTAATTTAATTTCATATTTGTCATTAATTAAATTTTTAGAAAATAATTTAGGAACTATGTTATATTTATTAATTACTTCTGTTAGTGTTTTATATTCAATATCTTCAACAAAAAATTTTATTTTATTTTGTTGACTAACAACCTTAACATTAATAAAATTATCTATTTCATTATTTATCTCATATTTAATAAACTTAGAGTCTAACTCATTTATTATTTTATTTAAATTTCTATTAGCATTGTTATATATTATATTAATGCCATAATTAATGTTTTTTAAATTCATATCTCTTTATACCTCCTATTTCATTTTCCAAATTAAACCAATTTTCACTTATCCACATAATTTCATTAATAAATTTTTCAACCTTAGGCGGATTATAATTTTTAAAATATCTATCTTGAATCCAAATATTAAATTCATTAACCCATACAATTTTTAATGAATTAATTATATCTAAATAACTTATTTTACTAACTGTAGAATATCCATCAAAAAAACTTTTTAACTTTAATAAGTCAAATTTATTATTAAAGAAAGTTGTAGATAAAACAATTCTACCAATATCTTGTAATTTTGAATTTATTCTTACTAACTCAAAGTCAATTATTGATTTTACTTCATTATTATCAAAAATTATATTATCTGGTGTAAAATCGCCATGAATAAGCTGTAATTTATTTTGATTTATAATTTTATTAAGTTCACTATCATTTAAGATTTTTTCAGACAAATTAAGTTGTTGGACAAATTCCTTTGAACTATCTTCTTTTATTTCAAATCTCTTTTTTTGTAATTCCTGTTTTAAATCACTTATACTCTTATATTTTAGAAAATCAGACTTAAACGCATCTGAATCAACATTTTTTAATTTATTATGTAAAAAAGCTAAATTTTGTCCAATGCTAAATATCTCTTTTTTTGTTAATTTATCAAATTCTTTGGAATAACCTTTAACATATTCTTGAATAAAGAAATATTTATTATTAGAAAACTTACTAACAACTTCTTTATCATTATTTAACAGAATTTTAGGAACAGCAACATTTTCTTCATATAAATAACATTGTAACTCAACGGTTTGTATTAAATACTGAAGGTGCTCATATGAAAATTTTTTTAAGTTCAACTCTTTTAAAACATACGATTTTTCATTATTACTTTCAATTAAGTATTTTTCGTTAAGCCATCCACCAGATAAAGTATTTATTTTTAATATTGATATTCCATAACTCTTTAAAACCTCTTCAATAAGATTCATATTAATTTCCTTTTCTAAATTCCTTAATTTTACATTTTGCTTTTGTTGTTTGCACTTTACCAAGCCATTCCTCCCTTGGACCAAATGATAAATCATCTGTTACAATTCTTACTCTATCTTTATTTTTTAAAATATAATCAATTGGTACATATTCATCATTAACAAATACTCCCACCATTGTATTACCTATATCGGTATGTATTTTGTATGCAAAATCAATTGGAGTTGATCCTTTAGGAAGTTCTATAATATCTCCTTTTGTTGTGTAAACATATACTCTATCTGCAAATAATTCAGTCTTTACTTGATTTACAAACTGCTGATTATCTCCAAACATTGAATTAATTTCTGTTAATGACTTAAAAAATTGAAATTTTTCTTTTAATTCTTCTTGCATTACATCTCTTGCTTTACCTTTTTCTATATCCCAATAAGCAGTTAAACCAAATGAAGCAACCTTATCCATATCAAAGGTTCTTATTTGTGTTTGAACTATTCTATCATTTGGTCCAAACACTGTTGTATGTAAACTTCTATACATATTAGTTTTTGGATTAACAATATAATCCTTAAACTTATCATTAATTGGGTGATACTCTTTGTGAATAAGTCCTAATGTTATATAACAATTTTCTATTTCATCTACCATTATTTTTAAAGCTAATAAATCGTGAATATCCAATAATTTATGTCCTTCATTCAATCTTTTATATATTCCATATATATTTTTTGTCCTAACTTTTATTTCGTTTGGAATACTTTTATCATTTAATAGTTTTTGTATTTTATATAACATTTCATTTAAACAAGAATTACTAGATTCTTCTAACTTTATTTTTCTTTCTTCTATTTTCTTATACATATCAGGTTTTAAATACTTTAAAGAAAGATCCTCAAGTTCACTTTTTATACGATAAGCTCCAATATAATAAGCAAGTGGAACAAATATTTCCATTGTTTCAAGTGCATTTTCTTTCTGTTTAAATTCATTTTTAAATTGTAATGTTCTCATATTATGTAGTCTATCTGCAAGTTTTATTATAATAATTCTTACATCTTCAGTTATTCCTGTTATTATTTTTCTTGTATTAGCATAATTTTGATCTTGTTTAGTTGAAAAGTTCATCTTTGAAAGTTTTGTAACACCATCAACTAAATTTGCAACATTTTGATTAAAGTCATGAGCAATATCTTCTTTACTAATACTTGTATCTTCTAAAGTATCATGTAAAAGTCCTGCAATAATTGTATCTTTATCCGCATGCATATCTGCTAAAATATAAGCTACATTTAAAGGATGCGTTATATAAGGTTCACCACTTTGTCTTATCTGATTTTTATGAAGATCATATGCATAATAGTAAGCTTTTTTTACAATATCTATTTCTTCCTTATTGTATTCTTCTAATTTCCTTATTAAATCATCTAAAGTTATATTATTCATTTTTCCCTCCTTTTTATATAAAAAAGCGCGCAATAATCACTAAGAATTATTACACACTTTTTTATATTTTTCGCACATGAAAGAGCATAAATATCATTATTATTTATAAGCAAATTATAAAAATAATAGTCAATAAAACAAACTCTTTTCATACATCTTCCTCTTTTTTCTATAAAATTAAATCTATTTTATATCCAAAATTTGGTAATGTCAATACCTTTTTTACTAATTTTAAAATCATAAAAAAAGAATAACTTTAAATTATTCTTCCATATTATGGTATACATCTTGTACATCATCTAAATCTTCAAGCGTTTCTATTAAATTATATATTTTTTCTTTTTCTTCATCATTTAATGAAATATAATTTTGTGGTATATATCTTGTTTCATTCATAATAAATTCTGTTATATTATTTTCATTTAAAACATTATTCATCTTAATAAAATCTTCATAACTTGTATATATTTCATAAGAATCATCATTTACAACAAAGTCTAAACAATCATTATCTAATGCTAAAGTCATAAGCATATCTTCATCATATGTTTTAGGTAAAACAATTATACCCTTTCTATCAAACATATAACTTACACTTCCATCAGTACCTAAGTTTCCTCCTCTTTTAGTAAATGTACTTCTTACATCCCCTGCTGTTCTATTTTTATTATCTGTTAAACAATCAACCATAACAGCAACACCATGAGGAGCATAACCTTCATATCTTACAAATTCATAATTTTCACTATTTCCTGAAGAATGCGCTTTATCAATTGCTGCTTGAATTCTATCTTTTGGCATATTTTCTGCTTTTGCTTTATCAACAACCATTCTTAAAGCAGGATTATTTAATGGGTCTTTATCTCCCCCTTTAGCAGCAACATAAAGCTCTTTAGCAAGTTTTTGAAAAACTTTACTTCTTGCAGCATCTATTTCCCCTTTTTTTCTTTTAATTGTTGACCATTTTGAATGTCCACTCATAAATATCCTCCTAACTTAATAACTTAATAATTAATGGTGAAAGTAAAATTAGAAATAAAAGTGGTATAAAAAATATAACGGATACAACACTTATTTTTATAGGCATTTTATTTATTTTTGCTTTTGCTTCCAACACTCTTTTTTGTCTTATGTAATCTACCTGTTCGAAAACAGTATTAACAATATCATTACCAAATATATTAGCTTCTTTAATATTTAATATTATATTGTTAATTGTATCACTAGGTATACGATATTTTAAATCTTCTAACGCATCGTTTAAATCTTTTCCAAAAGAAATATCACTAAGTAATTTTTTAAATTCTTTACTAAGACTTGAATCTACACTACTACAAGTAACTTCAATTGAAGTTTTAATATTTCTTCCAGCATCAAGTGATAATGCTAATATTTCAAAAAAGTATAAAGCATCTTTTTCTAACTCTTTTCTTCTTTTTTCTATTTTAGGATTAAAATAAAAGTTAAAAAATAATGTGTAATAAATAATTATTACTACTGGTGCGATAAAATATCCAAAATCTAAAAAATATAATAACACAAAAAATATTATTATGGAAGAAAATAATCTAAAATTAAGTAAATTTATTTCATCTAACTTACAATCTACTCCTAGTAACATTATTTTAGATTTTACACTTTCTATTTGATTTTTACTATAAATCTTACTTGTTAATCTTTTCATA
>OLNZ01002022.1_pt1 | contig 12889 bp, 16 predicted proteins | sample 1672981 | NCBI WGS metagenome assembly OLNZ01 (sample SAMEA3136743, study PRJEB25190) | human gut metagenome | biome: human gut; feature: human-associated habitat; material: faeces | place: Austria | collected 2013
CTTTTTTTGCATCGTCTGTTTCTACTATTATAATTCCATCTTTTGATAATAAGTTCAATTTTATAATTTCTCCAATTGCTATATCGGCGAAATTCGTTTTATATGGTGGGTCTAAATATATTATATCAAATTGTATGTTGTTTTTTGCTAAATATTTCAACGCTTGTGTATAATCTTTATTTAATATTGTTGATTTCTCTTGGCTATGCGTATTTAATACATTTGTTTTGATTACTTTTATTGCATCATTTGAATGGTCGCAAAATGTAGCTGAAGCAGCTCCTCTGCTTATTGCTTCAATGCCTATTGCACCACTTCCGGCAAATAAATCTAATACATTCTTATTTGCAATGTCAAATTGCAATATGTTAAATAAAGATTCTTTAACTCTATCTAGAGTAGGCCTTGTATTCACTCCTTCTAATGAAACAAGTTTCTTCCCTCTAGCGTTCCCACTAATTACCCTCATATAATTCCTCTAATATTTTGTCTACATATATTTTATTAGTTTTTTTTTATATGTCAAGAGTATTAACAAAAATGTAACAATAATTTAATATTATTGTAATAAATCTGTTTTATTTCTGTTATATTATACATTATTTTGTAACATTTATCAATAGATATGTGAAATTTTTGTTATTTTAAAAATCCATTTATTATTTCCTGTTCTGCTTGCTTTTCATTTAACCCTAAAGTCATTAGTTTCATTAGTTGTTCCCCTGCTATTTTGCCTATTGTTGCTTCATGTACTAGATTTGCATCTACATTGTTTGCTACAATTGATGGAATGGCAATAACTTTTGCTTCATCTTTTATTATTGCATCACATTCAACATGTCCAAAACATTTTGTATTTCCTACTACATGTGACTCAAAGTGTTGAACTGATTTTTCTGTTGCAACTGATCTTGAAGTTACTTTTGTGCTTGAATTTGTACCATTTAATTCTACATCAAATATAGTTTTTGCTGTTTGAATTCCATGTGTCATTATTTTTTCTGAAATAACTAAATTTGTATTGCTTTCTAATACCCCTTTTGTTGTTCTTATTGTAGAATCAACACCTTTTATTTGAATTGTTTCCATTTCTAAATTGCTACCATCCTTCAAGTATACTTCTGTTACTGGATTTAATATTCTTTTCCCGTCTCCAGAGCCTTCTCCATAATGTTTTTCTATATATTTTACTTTTGCTCCTTTCTCTAAAAAGAATCTATGAATTCCATCATGTTGTGAGTCTTTATGATGGTCATTGTGTATTCCGCAACCTGCAATTATAACAACATTAGCATTTTTTCCAATATAGAAGTCATTATATACTACATCTCTTAGCCCACTTTCCGTTATTATCACTGGTATGTGTACAAATTCAAATTTTGTGTTTTCTTTCACATATATATCTATCCCTGGTTTATCTTTTTTTGTTATAATATTGATATTATCTGTTACTTTTCTTTCTATACCTTGGCCATTTTTTCTAATGTTATATGCTCCTTTAATTTCTCCATCTATGTCTGATATTTCTTTTAATAATTGTTTATCTACTTGTTCCATTAGGCTTCGCCTCCTAATCTACAACAATTTGGTTTTGTTAAAATAGTATCCACTATTTCACTTGATTCTCCTATTTTTTCTACCTTTCCACTATTTAATAGAATTATTTTATCTGCAATGTTTAAGATTCTTTCTTGATGTGAAATTATAAGGGTTGTTCCTTTTGTGATTTCCCTCATATTTTCGAATATTTTGATTAAATTATTAAAGCTCCACAAGTCTATTCCAGCTTCAGGTTCATCAAATATAGTGAATTTTGAATTTCTAACTGCTACAGTTGCTATTTCTATTCTTTTTAATTCTCCTCCAGAAAGTGAAGCATTTACTTCTCTATCCACATATTCTCTTGCACATAATCCTACATTTGAAAGTATATCGCATGCTTCCTTTTTACTTATGTCCCTTTTAGCTGATAATCTAATTAAGTCATAAACTGTAAGTCCTTTAAATCTAACTGGTTGTTGAAAAGCAAAACCAATTCCTAAATTTGCTCTTTCATTTATAGATAAATCACTTATATCTTTATCATTGAATAATACTTGACCACTATCTTGTTTGCTAATACCCATTATTATTTTAGCAAGTGTCGACTTCCCTGAACCATTTGGTCCTGTAATCACATAGTATTTATTATCTTCTAATTTCAAGTTTACATTATCCAATATTTTTTTGTTATCTCTCTCAAAACATATATTTTTAAGTTCTAACATATTTCCTCCCTTTTGGGTTTAAAATATCACACCTCTATTATTTTACCACAAATTTGCAATAAAATAAATACATTTTGTGAAATCAAAAAAAGATGAAGTTGTATTTATTTTTTACAATCCATCTTTTAAATATGTAAAATTTTTATTTCTTCTCAATTGTTGTCAAAAGGAAACCTTTGATATTACTATATTTTATATTTTGATATTTTTCCAAAAATTTCCCCTATTGGCACTACCTGTTTTTGGAAGGTGTCCCTAAAAACATCCCTAAAAACATATAGTTTTATATCTTTAAAGTGTAGATAAAAAATTTCCATAAAAAAATCGCTTTAGACTTTTTAATCTAAAACGATTTTTATTTTTAATTGTCCAGACGTCTGGACGATTCAAAATATTTTATTCTTTTTCTTCTTCATTTTCTTTTATTACTTTTTCCACTTGTGCAATTAATTCTTCTTTATTAGGCATATAATATGTATAATTTGAGGCAAATAAATTATTATTAATTCCACCTAAACTATATTCAGCCACTATATTATCTTTTTTAGTACATAGTATTATTCCTATTGGTTTATTATCTTCTATATCATTAACTTCGGTTTCATAATAATTAAGATACATATTCATCTGTCCCATATTTTCTGGTTTTAATTTACCCATTTTTAAATCTATTAAAACATAGCATTTTAATATTTTATTGTAAAAAACCATATCCACATAATAATGAGTATTATCTATTGTTATTCTTTGTTGAGAGCCAACAAACATAAATCCTTTACCCAATTCCAGTAAGAAATCTTCTAATTGTCTAATTAATTTATATTCAAGGTCTTTTTCTAATAAAGGTTTTTCTTCTTTTATTCCAAGAAATTCAAAAACATAAGGTTCTTTAATTATATCTTTTGGTTTTTCTATAATCTGACCTTCTTTAGCTAATTGTAATACTTTTTCTTTATTAGCTTTTCCATCTGATAACAAAAGTCTTTGATAAAGTCCACTTTCTATTTGTCTGCCTAATTCTCTAGTTGACCATTTTGAATTCACTGTTTCTTTTTCATAAAATTTTCTTTCATTTTCATCTTTAATTCCTATTAACTCACAGAAATGTGACCAACTTAATTGTCCATACGTCTGGACAATTGGATATGTTATATAAAAATTTCTCATATTAAATAAATTCGAACGTGAAAAGCCTTTTCCCATTTTCTTTGTAAGTCTTTTTGCTAATTCTAAATATATTTTTCTTCCATATTCTGGAGTAATGTTTCCTCCTTGTTCTTCCTCTACAATCATTCTTCCAACATTCCAATAATAGTTTACCATTTCTTCTCTAACATTATTATATACTTTTTCTCTAGTTGTGATTGTATAATCTATTATATTATTAGTTAATCTATCTAAGATTAAATCCTGATTCATTATTTACCTACTTTCTAATTGTGCAGATAACGTCTGCACAATTTATTTTCTATTAATTTGCATTATATCATCTATTTCTAAATTTTTCATTAAAAATCCGAAAAAAGTCAAATTTTTACATTTTCAATTAGCCAGACACATCTGACCAATTTCATATTTCATTGATAAATAACTTCATTTAAAACAATTGCTTCTGCTCTATTTTTAATATTATTCATTCTTGCAACCCATTCTAATTGATTATTTACTTTTAATTCTTCAGTTATATTTTCTTTTTCTGCCATTCGTTTTATTAGAATATCTAACTTACCTTTACATTCATCTTCAATATCTAGTAAATAACTTTTTAATTCATTACTTAATAACATTTCTGTATATTCTGGTATTTTATGTTTTTTCATATAATTTAGTTTTAATCTTCCATACTTTCCTATATTTCCTGTTCTTCTAGCTTTTGGTATTGTTATATTAGGTATATAATAATCTCCAACTAACCTATATTCTATTCCTGTTTTTTTATCAATAAATCTTTCTTTTAATTCTTTATTCTCCATAATTTTTTTATCTCCTCTCAATTTTTAAATTTAAATTTTTGTTATAAAATCAAAAAAAGATGAAGTTGTATTTATTTTTTACAATCCATCTTTTAAATATGTAAAATTTTTATTTCTTCTCAATTGTTGTCAAAAGGAAACCTTTGATATTACTATATTTTATATTTTGATATTTTTCCAAAAATTTCCCCTATTGGCACTACCTGTTTTTGGAAGGTGTCCCTAAAAACATTTTACATATACAATACTTCATCACGCACCACTTTACGAGTAAATAATTCTCGGCCTGCAGTAATTGTAGAATAAAAATCCGCACCCCCAGAAGCCAAAGGACCATTACCCAGTACCAACCATTCTTCTCCTCCATTGATAGTAGCTCTTCCCGTTTTACGTTCTGCCTTCCAAACATTATTGCCATTTGTATCTACTGATGGATGAGTATTGTTGTAAAGCAACCCAACATCATATAATGGATCTGTGAACTCCTCGCCAAATGTCTGTCTTGAACACCAATCAGCTAAAGTTTCTCCTTCATATGCTTCGTATGTATTGCCATTAATTGTAAAATTTATTTTCCCTTCTGCTTTGTTTATATATTCCTCTAAAGTTTTATTATTTACTGCTAATCCTTCTAAGGTTGTTTCTTTTTGTGTTGCTTGGTTATATGCTGTTGCTGTTTTTTCTGCTGCTCCTATTAAGTTGCTGTTTATTAATATGCTCACACTTACTCCTACTAATATTAGCATTACAATTATTGTTATTATCAATGCTATTAATGTTATTCCTTTGTTTTTCTCTTTCATCCTTATCATTCTCCTTTTTTTTTTCTTTTGATAGTTTAATCATATTCCATATTTTTTTCTTTGTCAATATTTTTTTCTTTGTCAATATTTTTTATCAAATTTATCGTTTTTTTTTCATTGCAAAAGACGAACAATTGCTCGTCTTTTATTTTAGATATAGCATTGGGTCTACTGTCTCATCGTCTTTGGTCATTTCAAAATGCAAGTGTGGTTCATCTGCTATTTCAAATGCTGCGGAATTTCCCACTGTTCCTAAACTCTGACCTTTGGTTACATTTTCACCTTCTTTTACAAATTCCGTTGTTAATAAATTTGAATATATTGTTTTAAAGCCATCTCTATGTTCAAGTATTATTGTTAAACCATATCTCGGATCATTTTTTATTGCTTTTACTGTTCCATCTTCTGTTGCTTTTACTACTGTTGTTCTTGCTGATTTTATGTCTATTCCTTTGTGTACAATCCATTCCTGCAAGGTTTCTGAAAACACTAAGTTGTCTATTGCAAATCCTTTTAATATTTCTCCTTCTATAGGATATGTGAATTCCAGTTCTTTTACTGGTTCTTCTACAACTGCTACTTGTGTTGTTGTCTGGGGTTCTTCATTTGTGTTTTCTGTTATTGCAGATATATTTGTTTCTTCTATTTCTTCTTGATTTTTAACTTCTTGACTTGTAGTTTCCTCAATGGCTTCATCTATTGTTTTGCTTATTTGAGAGCTTGCTTCTTCTAGTATATCATTATTTGGTACTAAATCAGTTATTTTTTCTGCTGCTAGTAAACTTTGTTTAGTAGCTTCTTTTATTTTATTGTTGTACGCAAAATATACTACAATGCATGTTGTAATTAATACTATTAAAATTCCTCCATATATTATTAATACTTTTTTAAAATCACTACTTTTTCTTCTTTTCACTTTTGTTTCCTCCCTTGTATATTTTCTTTAGTTTAATTATGTACCTGTTTTTTTGATTTTATTCAAATTTTTTCTATTTTTATATCTGTATAGTAATGATTTATTATTTGTTCTGCATCGGCACCAGTTTTTGCCATCGCATCTGCACCAGTTTGACTTAAACCTACTCCATGACCATATCCAACAACATTAAAAGTTATGTTTTCATCTGTTTCAATATTAAATTTTGCTGATTTTAAACCAAATATTTTTCTTGCTTCTACTCCTGATATGTTTACATTTCCAAATTTGATTGTTTTAATTCTTCCACTTTCTGTATATTCTAAAATTTGTATAGAATTTTCTTCATCCCAGTTTATTGATATTTCAGGATAATAGGCTTGTAATTTTTGTATAAGTTCATCTTTTGTTAAAGTTACTGTTGAGCTATATTGTGTATATCCATCTTCGCCTATGGTTTCTACGCTTTGTAAATATGGGTAATTATTTCCTCCCCACACATTATTAGCGGTTTCTGTTGTTCCTCCACTATTTGAATGAAAGAAAGCATTTATTGGCTCTCCATTATATGTTATTATACTTCCAGCTGTTTCGTCTACAGCAGTTGTAATCTTATTCCAATTGCTTTCTCTTTCCTCTTCATTCCATTTTTCAAATCTTTTTTCTTTTGAAATCCAAGCTTGACAACATTTTGAAGAATCACAGATGTCTGCATTTTCGTGTTTACTTCCTTTATATACTTTATATGCTGAGAAGGTTCTTGCAACTATTGCTTGTGCTTTTAATGCCTCTATTTCATAGTTTGCTGGCATTTCTGCTGATACTACTCCATACAAGTATTCGTTCATTGGAAGTTCTTCTATTTCCCCTGTTTCTGTATGTAATAGTTTAATTGTTCCATAATTTATACTACTTTGTTTTTCTTCTATAATATTAGTATTTTGTTGTCCTTCAAAAGCTGTTTTTTCTGTTTCTGGTCTCTTTGTAAATATTAATGGAATCATAAAGCATAGAAGAACAAAAGTTAAAATGTATAATAAGACTCTCTTCATTATAGCCTCCTCCTTTAAGCAATTTTTTTCCTCATCTCTTGTAATATTTTCTTTTCTATTCGTGACACTTGAACTTGCGTTATTCCAAGCATTTTGGCAACCTCACTTTGTGTTTTTCCCTTATAGTACCTGAGTATTATTATTTCCTTTTCTCTTTGATTTAAAGCATTGATTAATTCTTGAACACATATTTTATTTATCACAAATCCTGTTTCATCTTTATTTGTACTTATTTTTGAAATTTTAGTTTCTCCTTTTCCATCTTCATATATCTCTTCATCTATTGATTCTAGCCTCTGATTTGCATCTAAAGCTACTATTATTTCCTCTTTACTTACATTCAATTTTTCTGCAAGTTCGCTAATCTTTAGTTCTTCTCCTGTTTTATTAATATGTTGCCTTTGTATTTCATTTATTTTAGTTGATAACTCTTTTATGCTTCTGCTTATTTTTATTGGTCCATCATCTCTTATAAATCTTTTTATTTCTCCGAATAATATACGGAACTGCATATGTAGATATTCGTACATTATAGCTTGTGTCAAATCTTTGGATTGCTTTTATCATGCCAATACATCCTATCTGGTAAAGGTCTTCCAAAGGCTGCCCTCTCCCTGCAAATCGTTTTACTACATTCCATATTAAGCCTGTATTTGCTTCTATAATTTTTGTTAGAGCTTCTTCAGATTGGCTTTGTGCTTTTATAATATCTTCTGTTTCTATTTCGTACATGTTTCCTCCGCTTTAATTATTAATTACCTTTTTCATAGTAACTTTTGTGCCGACCCCTTTAACAGATTCTATTTTTAATTCATCCATAAAGTTTTCCATTATGGTGAAGCCCATTCCAGACCTTTCTAATTCTGGTTTAGTAGTGTATAGTGGTTCTTTTGCTTTTTCAATATTCTCTATTCCTTTTCCATTATCTGTAATTTCTATGTATATAGAATTTGAAAATAGAGTACACTCAATTTTTATAATTCCTACTTTGTCTTCATACCCATGAATTATACAATTTGTAACTGCTTCAGATACTGCTGTTTTTATATCTGATATTTCTTCTATGCTTGGGTCTAATTGTGATGCAAAGCTTGCTACTGTTATTCTTGCAAAAGCTTCATTTGATGATTTACTTAAAAATTCTAATTTCATTTTATTTTCATACACATTTTCCAATTTTTGTTCCTCCTAAATCTCCAATTATTGGTATTATTTTTGTTATTCCTGCCATTTCTAATACTTTCTTTACGCTTGGTTTTACATTTGTTATAAACATTTCTCCGCCAAACATAGTCATCATTTTGTATCTTCCTAAAATCATTCCTATCCCGGCACTATCCATGAAGTTTACATTTTCGAAATCTATAATTAGTTTTTTAGGTATGTATTTTTGTATTTCGAAATCTGCTCTTGTTCTTATCTTTTCAGATGAATGATGATCTATCTCTTCTGAGATTTTTAATGTTAAGAGCTTGTCTTTTTCATTATATGTAGTTTTCAAACTAATCCCTCCTATGTATTCATATATCTTATATATTCTAGTTTTCTAATTTTTTTCCTTCGATGAAAAATGGGAAGTTTTGATGAAAAAAGGCTCAGACCTTATGTCTGAGTCCTGTTTAAACTTATTTTAGATATAGTTCGCACTCGTTTAAGAAGAATTTGTCTGTTTGACCTGCTATATAATCTATTATTACCCTTTTTATATTCTCTCCTGGTTTTTCCATCATTTTATTTACAAAATGATATAGTGTCCTTTCAGATGAAGTTATTGTGCTTTTTTGCAGTTCTTCTTTTATTTCTACTTCACTTATTTTTTTCAAATAAAAGTAATATAATTTTGTGAATAGTTTTTCTATTTTGTCATAATTTACATTTGCTTTTTCTGAATTATATATCTTTTCTTGATTCCAATTTTTTAGTTCTATTAATGCTGTAAAAATATCTTCTGAAAAAGTTAAGTATGGCTTATCTAAACTATTTATTATCACATCTTTAATTAATGTATCAACTATTTTTGAATTGTTATTTCCTATAATTCTACCTGGAAATTCTGGTATATCTTTTCTTTCTATTATTCCTAATATTATAGCATCTTCTATGTCTCTACCTATATATGCTATTACATCTGATAGTCTTACTACACTTCCTTCTATTGTTGTTGGAATTATTTTTTTACTATAGTCTTTTTCGTGAAATACATTATATAAATCTTTTTCGAATTCCTTACATGTTTTGTTTATATTGTGTTCATATTTGTTCTTCAATATTTCTCCGTTATGTGCTAAAATTCCATCTAATGTTTGCATACTGATATTTAGTCCTTCTATGTTTTCCAATATTCTTACGCTTTGAGCATTATGGCAAAAATATCCTATATTTTCTTTTTCACATATTGAATTTAGTAAGCTTTCTCCTTTATGTCCAAATGGAGTGTGCCCTATATCATGTCCTAGTGCAATTGCTTCGATTAAATCTTCATTTAGTTTTAGGCTTCTCCCTATTGTTCTTGCTATCTTTGAAACTAGTTGAACATGCAATACTCTACGGGTTATATGGTCGTTTTGAATAAATGAATACACTTGTGTCTTATCTATATATCTTGTATATCCTGAAGAATGTATTATTCTATCTATATCTCTATAAAATATTGGTCTAATGTCTTCATTGTCTTCTTTTAACCATATTCCATTTTCTGATTTACACGCAAATTCTGACAAGTCTTTTTCTTTTAATAACATATTTTGTTTTGCTTTTTCTAATATTTCATTCATAAATTTTCTATTCCGCCTTCTACATTATATAAATTTTCATATCCTAGTTTTTCTAGTATTTGTATTGCTCTTTTACTTCTTATTCCAGCACTGCAATATACTATTATTATGCTATTTTTATTTAGCTTGTTTTTAGCTTGTTTTTCAATATCATATACTGGAATGTTTATACTTCCACGTATATGTCCTTCTATATATTCTTGAGAACTTCTAACATCTAGCAATACTGCATTGCTATTTGTTTTTAATATTTCTAACATTTCTTTTATAGTAATATTTTCTTTATGTCTATATATTTTTTTGATTAACTTTTTAAACACTTTAATTCATCTCCTAAAAAATCCCTAATATAATATATTAAGGATTTCTATTTTTTGTGAATATTAAGTGTTTTCTTCAAAACTTGCTGATAGAACTATTATACTGGCAACATATGTTGCAAGCATTATTGGAAAAAACAATCTGTTTATTGGCATTTGTATTATTGACATTAAAGAAAGTGTAAATAATATACTGCCTAGCATTCCTAATACTGAAGTAGCAAGAACTTTTATAATTCCTTTTTTAAAATATCTTATTGCATAATATAATAAGATTATTGCTGTTGATATTCCTACATATAAGGTATATTCATTTATGGTTTTTAGCAACATTTTTTTACTATATCCATCAATATAGTTTAGTCCATTTTTCCATAGTAGTAATAGACCTACTATTATTACTATTAAACTTACTACTATTAATATTTTTTGAATTGTTTTCATTTTGACCCCCTACTTAAGTTTTCAAATATAAATTTTGTAAATATAAAATTATATGCATAAATTACAACTATTCCCCAAAATAGAGACATTCCAAAACTATTGATATTAGCTTTTGTTGCAAATGTAAATATTATTGATATTGCATATACTGGAAGTGTATTTAAGAAAAACTCTAGATTTGCCTTTTTATACATTCCTTCTATTTGTTTGTCTAGATTTCTTAGAACTATATATGTGAATATATATTCTAATACCATTGCCACTATTATACCTGCTATTCCTTCCATTGTTATAGTTATACCAATAATTCTTAGAATTAATAGTAATGTTCCTAAAAATCCTATTTGGAAATATACAGCTATAAAGCCTTTTGCTTTAAACTTTATGACTAAATAAATGTATGCAATGAAAAATACTATTCCTATTGATATACCAAATAAAAGTAAATCTTGATTTGATATATTTGTATTTTTTGTTGTATTTGAGTAATTATATATTACTGGAGATATTCCTGAGTTTAATAATATTGCTGCTTGTTCTGCTGATTCTTTTGCTTCTTCAAGTTCTTTAGAATTGCTTGATATTCCAAATGGCAAGATAATTTTATCATTATAAACTATGTTAGGCAATACAGTTGTTCCTAATAATGAGCCATTTAGTACTACCCAAACTGTTTTTGAGTTGTCAACAGTTTCAATTTTTCCATCTTCATTTGTTTTTTCTTCGGTTTTTTCTATGTAGATTTTATTCAATTCTTGTATTCTTTTTGTCCCTTCTTCATTAAAGCTTAATTGTAAAAATATCCCTGCTTCAAGATCTCCTTGTCTACTTATTACTTCTGCTTTTTCAAAATAAATATTATCAAATACAAGTTCAAATGTTTCTCCATCTAGTAATATGAAATTTCCTTTAGCTTGTATGATGGATTGTATTTCGTCTGCTTTATCATCTTCTGGAATTTCTATTTCTATGGTTCCAGTTGACTCATCTATGTTAATAAAGTATTGAGATATTCCATTTTTATTAAGTTTATTTTCAATTATTTTTTCTGTTTTTCTGTAGTTTTCTATTGTTTTTACATTTTCAGGATTTATTTCAGTTTCAACTGTTTTATATCCTGCTTCTTCTGTGTATTCTTCTCCTTCTTTAGGTGTTACAATATTTCCTTCAGAATCATATATTGTTTTTGTTGTTTCTTGATTTACTGTTGCTGTAATTACTCTAGTTTGTCCAAATTCCATACCTAATTTCAAATTAGGTAATATGCCTATTTTTTCGCCATTTTCACCTTTTTTGTATACTCCAAAAAAAGCTGCAAACATCATAATTGCTACAATTAAAATAATAATAACTGTTAAGGTTTTTTTGTATTTTTTCACTTTTTTCAATCCTTTCTCTATTTTTTTAACAGGGTTAATTCATCTTATAATAGTCTTGTATTGTTTATAATAAGTTCAAACCATATTTGTAGATATTTTGCAGCATATTTGCTCATCATAGTTCTATCCATAAATATTTCGAAATAATCCAATACTGGGCATATTTTTGTGTCTATTGTTAAGTCTAAAATCACTTTTTTATCTACATTGTCAATTTCCAAATTTGCTTGTGTTACCGCAAAGTTTACTCTGTCATGAATGTCAAATGTTGCCATATTTTGGTTTACAACTCTATCTCTATGGACATCTGATTTGTCTGCAAGTATTAGTGCTGCCGAGATGTCGCTAACTGCTGTTCCTGTTGTTTCATCATGATTTCCTATTGCAGACATTATTTCTGTTCTGTCTTTTACATTCATTCCCATATCTTTTAAAATATTATAAGCAAGTATTGCACCTGTGTGTGCATGGTCAACTCTATTTACTCCATTTCCTATGTCATGCAAATATCCTGCAATTTGAGCAAGTTCTATCCTGTGTTTATCATATCCTAATGTTTTTAATATTCTACCTGCTCTACTAGATACGATACTAACATGTCTTTGTGAATGTTCTGTATATCCTAAAGCATTCAGTTGTTTTTGTGCTCCAATCACTAATTCCTGAACCTCTGGATTATTTTTAACATCTTCTAAAGTTACCATTTATTTCCTCCTTTTTCTATGGAGTATTATATCAAAAAAACATATCAATTACAATATATCTTTTGAAAAATCGCGTTCTGTGGATTATCTTCCACCTCCGGCCACCTCCACCGACCGCCGCCTCCGGCCACCGCCAGAGAAGCCTCCGCCACTGCCAGAACCTGATGAGTATGTGCTAGAATACATTCTTGAGGTTGATGTGTTTATTGAATTTATGAACTTTGTATTAAATCCGTTTGAATTATACATACTATTAA
>OLNZ01002026.1_pt1 | contig 12870 bp, 11 predicted proteins | sample 1672981 | NCBI WGS metagenome assembly OLNZ01 (sample SAMEA3136743, study PRJEB25190) | human gut metagenome | biome: human gut; feature: human-associated habitat; material: faeces | place: Austria | collected 2013
TCGTCGGCGACGACGACGTAGGCAGAGGCCTTGGAGTCGGAGTTCGTCTCCAGGGCGTGCTCTTCGTAGTCCACGAAGTGGTACTTGATGGCGGGGTTGGCGATCTTGAGCACGTTGCTCACGGCGTCCAGCGGGCCGTTGCCCTTGGCGCTGAGGTAGAACATCTCGTTGCGGATAGCCAGGGTCACGTCGGCGGCAGTATAGCCGTTCTCGCGGACCCAGGTGACGTCCTGGAGCGCAATGGGCATGTCCTTGTTCTGGTACTCATGCTGGAAGGACACCAGGATCTCGGCGGGGGTGAGCTCCTTGTGGGCGTGGTCGCTGATCTCCTTGATGAAGTAGCCGACTTCTGCGGCCATTTCCTTGGGCAGGGTGTAGCCGAAGTTGTGCTCCAGGATGTAGGAAATGCCGCCCTTGCCGGACTGGCTGTTGATGCGGATGACGTCGGTCTCGTACTCCCGGTTGACGTCGTGAGGGTCCAGCGGCAGGTAGGGCACGGTCCACTGGTGCTGCTGGGTCTCCTCCCGGAACTTCATGCCCTTGGAGATGGCGTCCTGGTGGGAACCGGAGAAGGCCGCAAAGACCAGCTGGCCGGAGTACGGCTGACGATAGCCCACGGACATACCGGTGAGATGCTCATAGAACTGCACGATCTTGGGCATGTCGGAGAAGTCCAGCTCGGGGTCTACCCCGTGGGTGAAGAGGTTCATGGCCATGGTGATGATGTCCACGTTGCCGGTCCGCTCGCCGTTGCCGAAGAGGGTCCCCTCGATCCGGTCGCCGCCGGCCAGCAGGGCCAGTTCGCCCGCCGCCACGGCGGTGCCGCGGTCGTTGTGGGGGTGGATGGACACGATGACGTTCTCGCGGTCGTGCAGGTTCTTGCTCATGTACTCGATCTGCTGGGCGTACACATGGGGCATGGACATCTCCACGGTGGAGGGCAAGTTGATGATGACCTTGCGGTCCGGGCGGGGCTTCCACACGTCGATGACTTCATTGCAGATGCGCAGGGCAAACTCCATTTCCGTACCGGTGAAGCTCTCCGGGGAATATTCAAAGCGGAAGTTCGTCTCCGGCATCTTGGCGGCATACTCATCAAAGGTCTTGGCACCGGAGACGGCGATGTCCACGATCTCGTCCTCGCTCTTGCGGAAGACCTGCTGCCGCTGGGCGAAGGAGGTGGAATTATACAGGTGGACGACGACGTTCTTGGCCCCCTTGATGGCCTCAAACGTCTTTTTGATAATATGAGGACGAGACTGGGTGAGGACCTGGATCCACACGTCGTCAGGGATCATGTGCTCCTCGATGATGGTCCGCAGGAACTCAAACTCCGTCTCGGAGGCAGCGGGGAAACCCACTTCGATCTCTTTGAACCCCAGCTCCAGCAGGAATCGATAGAACTCCAGCTTCTCCTCCAGGTTCATGGGGGTGATGAGGGCCTGGTTGCCGTCCCGCAGGTCCACGCTGCACCACAGGGGGGCTTTTTCGACGCGTTCCTTCTTGGTCCAGTCCAGGCAGGTCTCAGGGGGCATGTAGTAGCCAGGGCGATACTTGTCAAAATTTTTCATGTGGGACACGATCCTTTCCATTTGGCGGAGGAAAATGCCATAAAAAAACCTCCGCCTCTTAAATTCAAAGAGACGAAGACCATAAATTTCTCCGCGGTACCACTCTTATTGGCGTCCAACAACGCCCACTCAAATAGCGCACGCTCCGGGGTGAGACGCCGCCCCACTCCCCACGACCTTGCACCGACCGGCCGCTCTCTGCATGGGAGATCCAGGGAGGCATATTCCCTTCATCGCATGACGGTATTAAATTTTTCACTGCATACAGGATAGCCGATTGCCGGGGGTTTGTCAATAGGGAGAGGGGAGGAAATTTTGAACGAAACTGTGCCAAGGACGACCCCTTGTCCGCTTCGCAACCGGCTCCCCTTTCCGAAGCGCCGCTCAATGCCGCCGCGTCACCACACCGGCAACGACCAGCACAATCCCTGATGCCGCCAAAAGCACCAGCGGCACCCGATCCATGCCCTTCTGAGAGGGGATGTCCACGCGCACCGCCCCGGCGTCCGCCGTCTGCACGTCCGGCTCTGCGGCCTTCTCCTGAGGCGTACCGCTGCCCAGCTGGCCCATGGCGGGAGATCCCCAGGCCTGCACTTCCCCGTCGGTCAGAAGGCAAACGGTCTGGTCCGTCCCGGCGCTCACAGCCTGGGCGGGGACCAGCTCCACGACCTGCCCCGGCTCCCACACCTGCGCTCCGGCCTCGGTCAGGCCCAGCTGCATGGCGTCGTTGCGGCCCCAGGTCCAGAGGGTGCCGTCCGAGAGAATGGCGGCGGTATGCCCCGCCCCGACGGTTACGTTGGAAACGGCAGCGGGCAGAGAGACCACAGTGGGCGTCAGCTGTAACATTGCCCCTGTCTCCTCATCCGTGGTATCGCCCAGGCCGCCGTTGCCTAATTGCCCATCGAGGTTACTGCCCCAGGTGTAGAGCGTCCCGTCCGTCGAGATCGCGGCGGCGTGGTAGTCGCCCATGACGGCAAAGCGCACGTCGGCCAAAACCTGGTGGGGCGCAGACACGCTGTCTCTGGTCCCGTCCCCCAGCTGGCCATAGAGATTGTCCCCCCACGTCCACAGGGTCCCGTCGCTGCGCACGGCGGCGGTGGCGTTGGCCCCGGCGCTCACAGCCGTCACGTTGTCCAACACCTGCTGGGGCGCGGAGACGCTGTTCAAGGTCCCGTCCCCCAGCTGACCATAGAGATTATCCCCCCACGTCCACAGGGTCCCGTCGGCCCGGATGGCGGCGACGTGGTAGTCCCCCGCGCTCACGGCGGTCACTTGATCCAGCACCTGCACCGGCTGGGCAGCGGAGACAACGGTCCCGTTCCCCAGCTGCCCATAGTCGTTGCCGCCCCAGGCCCAGAGGGTCCCGTCGGTCTTGAGAGCCACGGTGAAATCGCCGCCGGCAGCCACGGAGCGCACGTCCTCCAGCACAGCCAGAGAGGTCCCGGAGACGGCCACCTGGTTCCCCTCCCGGTCCACGCCGGTCTCCTGGGTCTCGGCCCCCAGCTGCCCTTCCTGGTTGCTGCCCCAGGTCCAGAGGGTGCCGTGCTCGTCCACATAGGCCGTGTGAGACAGGCCCGCACTCAGGCGGTTGGGTTGATCCGGCGTCGCGCCGTCGTAGGCCAGGGCAGGGGCGGGCAGGGCCAGCAGCAGGGCCAGCAGTGCCGCAGCGGAGAGGCAGATCTTATGGGTCATCGGGATCACTTCCTAGGTGTCATTTTGTAACATTTCCTGTTTACTATACAGGAAACTCCAAGATTTTGCAAGGTTTTTCTGCTGGAAATGCAAAAAAGGGCCTTCCCCGAAGAGAAGGCCCTTGCAAAAAGTTACTTCAGCGCACGGTAGAGGAAGGTCACGATCTGGGCTCTGGTGCAGGTGTCCAAAGGGGAGAAGGTCGTGAAGGAGGTGCCGTCCGTGATCTTCTGCTGCACCGCCCACTGGACGGCCTTGGCATAGGTCGCGTTGCCGGGAACGTCTTGGAAGTTCGTTGTACCGGAGACGTTCGGCGAACCTGCCAGCTGCCAGAGATAATAGACCGTCTGGGCGCGGGTGCAGGGGGAATTCGGCTGGAAGAGCGTTCCATTCACCAGTCCTTGGTTTCTGGCCCACAGGGCGGGCTGGTAGTAGTAGGCCGAGAGGGGGACGTCCTGGAAGGGGTTCGTGTTGCCCGCCGCCGGTTCGCCCTTGGCCCGCCAGAGGAAGGTCAGGATCTGCGCCTTGGTGCAGGTGCTGTTGGGGCTGAAGCTCGTGGCACTGGTGCCGTTGGTGATACCGCGGTCCACCGCCCACTTCACCGTGTCATAGGCCCAATGGGAGGTGGGCACGTCGAAGAAATCTCCGTTGTTGGTCGCTGCTTTCTGGGCGTAAGCAGCCAGCGCCGCACGCATCAAGGCCCCGTCTGTCCAATGCCCCAGCAAGTAGGACTCTCCGGTGGTGACTTCGATCAGCTGGCTCTTGCTGGCGGTAAAACGGGCGTTGTCCGCGGCCAGCCAGCTGTCCTGGGCGGCGTAGGTGTCGAAGAATTGGTAAAGACCGTCCACGGACACGAGCTGATAGGCGTTGTAGCCATCGATCTTCGTCCAGCCTGCGTTGACCAGGGCGGAGACAGGCGCCGTTTGGTTGTAGAGCGTCCCGCTGGCGTTCACCAGTGGCCGTGGTGCCGTTCCAGGCGTCGGCGGTGTAGGTCATGGTGTGGCGGATGATCTCCAGCTGGCCGCGGTTCACCGCATAGTAGAGGTATCCACTGGCATCCCCAACGGCAATGCCCACGCCGTCGCCCACGCGCAGGGCGGCCTCGTTGCCGTCGTAGGTGCCAAAGTCATAGCCGAAGGTCCAGCCCAGCTCGGTATCGTCTTCAAAGTCATAGGGCATCGCAGAGATGCCGTTCCACGTCCAAACCTTCAGCGTGTCCGTCAGGTTCCCCGTGAACTGGAAATCCACGGTCAGCAGCAGGGGCATCCCATCCCCCGCAGGGTCAGCCAGGGTAGCCATGATTCCGTTGTTCGCCAGGCTGTCCAGCGCTTGCACATAGGCGTTTGCCATGTCATAGGGCATCTTACAGTTCGTGTAGCTACCGCCATAATAAGTGATGTCCGCCAGTTCCTCCGTGGGTGCGGCCGGAGCCGCTGCCGCCGGGATGGCCAGCAGGCCCGCCAGCAATGCCAAAGACAGCGCCAGGGGGACGAGGCGTTTCCGCAGCAATGTTTTCATACAAATCCTCTCCTATCCAGTATTATTTACCATCATTATCCAGGAAACGGTATCCGCTGTCAAGACCGATTCGACATTTTCCCGGCAATGTATACAAACCCGCTCCCTTCCACCGGATAAAATTTTTTCACGGGATCTTTGGTTTTTTCGCCGCAGCTCTTTACTTTATCACGGTAGAGTGGTAATATACTAAACAACCGAGTGAATACAAGAAAGGGGATCGCACATGGATCTGGACCAGAACATCCTGCGCAGCGATGAGCAGACGATTTTCCGCCTGCGGGGATTGTATGAAAACTACGGCTACCGCCGCTTCAAAATGAGTAAATTCGAGGCCTATGACCTCTATGTAAGAAACAAAGACTTTTTGGTCAGCGACCGGATGATCACGTTCACCGACGCCCGCGGCGTCCTCATGGCTCTCAAGCCCGACGTGACCCTCTCCATCATCAAGAACACGAGAGAGAACGAGCCCGGCCCGCGCAAAGTGTATTATAATGAGACCGTCTACCGCTCCGGCAAGGGCGACGAGGGCTTCCAGGAGATCATGCAGACCGGCCTGGAGTGCATCGGCGAGCTGGACCTGTACCACATCTACGAGGTCACGGCCCTGGCCGTGCGGAGCCTGGCTGCCATCAGCCCGGACTACGTGCTGGACGTATCCCACGTGGGCCTGGTCTCCGGCTTCATGGAGGCCGCCGGGGTGGCCGAGGAGGACTACCCGGAGGTCATGGCCGCCGTCCGCTCGAAGAATCTGGCGGCGCTGGACAGCTTCTGTCAGAGCCGGAATCTCAGCGGGACCGTCCGCGCCCTGCTGGAGCGCCTGGTGACCACCTACGGCACCATGGAGTCCGTCCTGGCCGACCTGGCCCCCCTGTGCGTCGGCGGCAAAAAGACCCGCGAGGCCTGGGAGGAGCTCAACAGCCTCTGCGCCCTGCTCAAGGCCAACGGTCTGGGCGACAACGTCTATCTGGACTTCTCCGTGGAGGGCAACATGGATTATTACAGCGGCATCGCCTTCCGGGGATTTTTGAAAAATCTGTCGGCGGGGGTGCTATCCGGCGGACAATATGATAAAATGGTCGAGAAAATGGGCAAGCGCTGCGGAGCCATTGGCTTCGCCATCTACCTCAATGAGCTGGAGCGGCTCGGCCCGGCCCAGCCCGCGTTTGACACCGACGTGCTGGTCCTCTACGACGGCACCACCGACCTGACCGCGCTGACCACGAAGCTCTCCGACCTGGCCCGGCAGGGCAAGCGCACCCTGGCCCGCCAGCAGGCCGGAGGCGACCTGAGAGCGAAAGAGATCCTGGACCTGAGAGGAGGGGCAAAGGCATGAGTGAGTTTCTGAACGTGGCCCTGCCCAAGGGCCGCCTGGGCGAACGGGTGTACAAGATGTTCGCCGAAGCCGGGTTCCCCTGCGACGAGCTGCTGGACCCCAAGCGCAAGCTGATCTTTGAAAATCCAGAGGCCAAGGTCCGCTACTTCTGGGTCAAGCCCTCGGACGTTCCTGTGTATGTGGAGCGCGGCGCCGCCGACGTGGGCGTGGCCGGCAAAGACATTTTGCTGGAATACGGCCCGGACATCTATGAGCTGCTGGACCTGAACGTGGGCAAGTGCCGCATGTGCGTGGCCGCCAAGAACGGCTTCCGGGACGACCCCGACCGCACCCTGCGGGTGGCCACCGAGTTCCCCCACATCACCCAGGCCTATTACAGCGCCCGCAGCCGGGACATCGACATCGTCCGGCTCCACGGCTCCATTGAGATCGCCCCCATTTTAGACCTGACCGATGTCATCGTCGACATCGTCGAGACGGGCACCACCCTGCGGGAAAACGACCTCTCCCCCATCGAGACCATCGTTCCCATCAGCGCCCGGCTCATCGCCAATAAAGTGAGCTTTAAGTTTAAGCACGCGGCCATCCAAACCCTCTACGAGGGGCTCAAGACCCAGGTGGCCGCCAAGGAGGCAGAACAGAAATGATCCGCATTTTGAAAGAATCGGAGACCAAGCGTGAGGCCATCTTCGCCCGCGAGGACCCCGTCGGCTCCGTAGAGGAGCCGGTCCGGGAAATCATCGCCCAGGTCCGGGCCAAGGGCGACGAAGCCCTCAAGCGTTATACGAAAGAATTTGACGGCGTGGACATCACGTCCGTAGAAGTGGGCCAGGGGGCCATTGACGAGGGCTTCCGCATGGCCGACCCCATGCTGGTGGATATTCTCTACCGGGCCAGCGAGCGCGTGGCCGCCTTTCACCAGCACCAGGTCCGCAACAGCTTCCTTGTCAACGAGGAAGACGGCATTCTCATGGGCCAGAAGATCATCCCTCTGGAGCGGGTGGGCCTCTACGTCCCCGGCGGCACGGCCGCGTATCCCTCCAGCGTCATCATGAACTGCATCCCCGCCAAGCTGGCGGGCGTCAAAGAGATCGTCATGGTCACGCCCCCCGGCAAGGACGGGAAGATCCCCCCCAATATCCTAGCCGCTGCCCGCATCTGCGGCGTCAACCGCGTCTTCCGCGTGGGCGGGGCACAGGCCATAGCCGCCCTGGCTTACGGCACCGAGAGCGTGCCCCGTGTGGATAAGATCGTCGGCCCCGGCAACCAGTTCGTGGCCGAGGCCAAGAAGCAGGTCTTCGGCAAGGTCGGCATCGACATGGTGGCCGGTCCCAGCGAGATCCTGGTCATCGCCGACGGCAAGTGTGACCCCCGCATCGTCGCCGCCGACCTGCTCAGCCAGGCCGAGCACGACAAGAACGCCTCCGCCGTCCTCGTCACCGACAGCGAGGCGCTGGCCGTGGCCGTTCAGGCCGCCATCGAGGAGCAGCTTCCCAAGCTCCGTCGGGAGGAAATTGCCCGCGCCTCCATCGACACCAACGGCAAGATCATCGTGGCCGACAACCTGGACACCGCCGTGGAGATCGCCAACGAGATCGCTCCGGAGCACCTGGAGGTCTGCGTGGACCAGCCCTTTGACTATCTGGACAAGATCAAAAACGCCGGCTCCATCTTCCTGGGCCGCAACTGCCCCGAAGCCTTGGGCGATTACTTTGCCGGACCCAACCACACCCTGCCCACCAGCGGCACGGCCCGGTTCTCCAGCCCCCTGTCCGTGGACGATTTCGTCAAGAAGACCCAGTACACCTACTACACCCGTCCCGCCCTGGAGAAGGCCCAGCCGACCGTCTCCATCTTCGCCAAGCAGGAGGGCCTGACCGCCCATGCCCGCAGCATCGACATCCGCTTTGACCCCGCCGTTGTCGGGAAGGAGAATCCATGAGCAGCTTCCTTCACACCAAATACCAGACTTTAGAAGCCTATACCCCCGGCGAGCAGCCCAGGGACAAGCAATACATCAAGCTCAACACCAACGAGTCCCCCTATCCCCCCTCCCAGGCCGTTCTTACGGCCCTGGGTGAGGAGGACATCCGGGACCTGCGGCTCTACTCCGACCCGGAAGGGAAGGAATTGAAGCTGGCCCTGGCCCGGCTGTACGGCATGGGGGCTGACCAAGTCTTTCTGTCCAACGGTTCGGACGATATTCTGAACTTTGCTTTTATGGCCTTCGGCCAGGACGGGGCCGTGTTCCCCGATCTGACGTATAGCTTCTACCCCGTCTTCGCCGACCTGCACGGCGTCCCCTACTCCACCGTCCCCCTGCACGAGGACTTTACCGTGGACGTGCCCGGTCTGTCCGGCACGGGCAAGCTGACGGTCCTGGCCAACCCCAACGCCCCCACGGGCATCGCCCTGCCCCTGTCCGAGGTCGAAAAGATCATCGCTTCCAACCCGGACCATGTGGTGGTGATCGACGAGGCCTATGTGGACTTCGGCGCGGATTCCGCCGCCGCCCTGGTCGATCGGTATCCCAACCTGCTGGTGGTCATGACCTACTCCAAGTCCCGCTCCATGGCCGGGGCCCGCCTGGGCTTTGCCCTGGGTCAGCCGGAGCTGATCGCCGACCTGGAAAAACTCAAGTTTTCCACCAACCCCTATAACGTCAACCGCCTGACCCTGAAGCTCGGCATCGCCGCCGCGGCGTCCGACGACTACTTCCGGGCCAACGCCCAGCGCATCATGGCCACCCGCGAGACGACCACCAATGCCCTGCGGCAGATGGGCTTTTCCATCCCGGATTCTCAGGCAAACTTCCTCTTCATCACCCACCCCCAGGTGGACGGAGCCAAGCTCTACCAAGCCTGCAAAGACAAGGGCGTGCTCATTCGCCACTTCTCCACCCCCGCCCTGGCCCCCTATAACCGCGTGACCATCGGCTCCGAGGAGGAGATGGCTGCGTTCCTCAGCGTGGTGGAGGAAATTCTGGCCGAGGAGGGCGTGTAAGATGCGAGAGAGCCACATCCGGCGCAAGACCGGCGAGACCGACATCACCCTGACCCTGAACCTGGACGGGACGGGAAAACACGACATCCAAACCGGCGTCGGGTTCTTCGACCACATGCTCACGGGCTTTGCCCGCCACGGGTCCTTCGACCTCACCGTGACCTGCTCCGGTGACACCTGGGTGGACGACCACCACACCGTCGAGGACGTGGGCATTTGTCTCGGCGATGCCTTTGCCCAGGCCCTGGGTGAGATGCGGGGCGTGGAGCGTTTCGGCCATATCCTGCTCCCCATGGACGAATCCCTGGTCCTGGCCGCGGTCGATCTCTCCGGGCGCGGCATGCTCTGCTGGGACGTGCCCATGCCCACGGAAAAGGTCGGGACCTTTGACACGGAGCTGGCGAAAGAATTTTTCCTGGCCTTCACCCGCCGGGCCAACTGCACCCTCCATCTCCGCAGGCTGGCGGGCGAGAACAGCCACCACCTCATCGAGGGCACGTTCAAAGCCGCCGCCCGGAGCCTCAAGCAGGCCGTCGCCCTCACCGGCGGCGACGCCATCCCATCCACGAAAGGAATGTTGGTATGATCGCTGTGATCGATTACGGCGTGGGGAACCTTTTTTCCCTCTGCCGCTCCCTGGAGGCCATCGGGCAGGAGCCGGTGGTCACGGGAGACCCGGCCCTGCTGCGACAGGCAGACAAGCTCTTTCTGCCGGGTGTGGGCGCCTTCGCCGACGCCGCCGCCAAGCTGCGGCAGACCGGCTTGGATCAAGTTATTTTAGAGGAAGCCGCCAAGGGTAAGCCCCTCATGGGCATCTGCCTGGGGATGCAGCTCCTCTTTGACGAGAGCTTGGAGTTCGGCCAGTACAAGGGCCTGGGCCTGATCCCCGGCCGGGTGGTCCCCATGGAGGGCGTCATCCCCGCCGACTATAAGATCCCCCACATCGGCTGGAACGCCCTCCACTTCCCCGCAGACAAGCCCCGGCACAAGCTGCTGGAGACCGTGCAGGACAACGAGTGCGTCTACTTCGTCCACTCCTTCTATGCCACGGACTGCACCGATGCCGTCATCGCCACCACGGAATATGGCGCGGAGCTCACCGCCGCCGTGGCCCACGGGAACGTAATGGGCTGTCAGTTCCACCCGGAAAAGAGCGGTGACGTGGGCCTGGCCATCCTGAAAACATTCTGCGAAGGGAGCTGGTGAGATGAAAATTTTTCCCGCCATCGACCTCTTCGGCGGCCAGGCTGTGCGCCTGTATCAGGGGGACTACAACCAAATGACGGTCTACGACCCGGACCCCCTGAACACCGTGAAACAATTCGAGGCCGCCGGGGCCTCCCATCTCCATCTCGTGGACTTGGAGGGGGCCAAGACCGGCCAGACGACCAATCTCCCCACCATCCAGCGCATCGCAGCCCAGACGGGCCTGTTCGTGGAGGTGGGCGGCGGCATCCGGAACATGGAGACGGTGCGCCGCTATCTGGACGCAGGCGCAAGCCGGGTCATTCTCGGCACCGCCGCCGTCACCGACCCGGACTTCACCGCCCAAGCCGTCGCGGAATACGGGGCCAAGATCGCCGTGGGCGCGGACCTGAAGGACGGCAAGGTCGCCATCAAGGGCTGGCTGGAGACCAGCGAGGACACCTGGCAGGTCTTCTTCGACCGGATGCAGGCCCTGGGCGTGCAGACCATCATCTGCACCGACATCTCCCGCGACGGAGCCATGCGCGGCACCAACCGGGAGCTCTACAAGCGCTTGGCCGAGCAGTATTCCATGGACATCATCGCCTCCGGCGGCGTCTCGTCTCTGGAGGACATCCAAGCCCTGAAAGCCGCCGGGGTGGCCGGGGCCATCATCGGCAAGGCCTATTACACCGGCGCCATCGACCTGGCCCAGGCGGTTGCCTTGGGGGAAGGAGCAAGCCAATGATCACAAAACGCATCATCCCCTGCCTGGACGTGAAGAACGGCCGGGTGGTCAAGGGGGTCAACTTCGAGGGACTGCACGACGTCAGCTCCCCCATCGAACTGGCCGAATACTACACCAAAAGCGGTGCAGACGAGCTGGTTTTCTACGACATCACCGCCTCCGCCGAGGGCCGGGGCCTCTTCACCGACATCCTGCGGGAGACGGCCAGCCGGGTCTTCATCCCCCTCACCGTGGGCGGCGGCATCAACACCCTGGACGATTTCGACCGGGTGCTGAAATGCGGGGCCGATAAGGTCAGCGTCAACTCCGGGGCCATCCGCGACCCCGACCTCATCCGCCAGGCCGCCCTGCGGTATGGCAGCCAGTGCGTGGTCCTATCCGCTGACGTCAAGCGCGTGGACGGCCAGTTCCGCGTCTTCGGCCGCGGCGGCCGGGACGACACCGGCATGGAGGCCATCGCCTGGATCAAGAAATGCGTGGACCTGGGGGCCGGCGAGATCGTCGTGAACTCCATCGACACCGACGGCGTGAAGGGCGGCTTTGACCTGGAGATGCTGGAAGCGGTCTGCAACGCCGTCTCCGTCCCCGTCATCGCCTCCGGCGGCGCGGGGAAAGTCGAGGACTTTACCCAGCTCTTCCAGACCTTGCCCGGCGTCGACGCAGGGCTGGCGGCGTCCGTCTTTCACTTTGGGCAGATCGCCATCCCTGACCTGAAAGCAGAACTGCGTAAGAACGGTATTTTGGTACGTTAAACCCCTCAGTCTGCTTCGCAGCCAGCTCCCCTTTCAGGGGAGCCAATAATAATTGGGAGGAACCACCATGATCGACATGGAAAAATTAAAGTTTGACGAGAAAGGGCTCATCCCCGCCATCGTCGTGGACGGGACCAGCGGCCAGGTGCTGACGCTGGCCTATATGAACCGGGAGAGCCTGGAGATCTCTATCAAAGAGGAGCGCACCTGCTTCTGGAGCCGCTCCCGCCAGGAGCTGTGGCGCAAGGGCGAAACATCCGGCAACGCCCAGCACATCATCGACATCACCGCCGACTGCGACTACGACGCCCTGGTGGTCCGCGTGAACAAGGACGGCCCCGCCTGTCACACCGGCGCGGAGTCCTGCTTCCACAACCCCATTTTCGAGAGCGACGAGAACAGCGCCTTCTCCCTGGAGGGCCTCATGGACATGCTCCAGGGCCGCAAGGACACCCCCAAGGAAGGCTCCTACACCTCCTACCTCTTCGACAAGGGCCTGGATAAGATCCTGAAGAAGGTCGGTGAGGAGTCCACCGAAGTCATCATCGCCGGCAAGGCCGACGGATTTAAGGCACTCGCAGCGATACGCTTCGCACCTTGCGAGTTCTTCGCCTGCATTGTCGATCCCTGCTTGCGCTTGGCGACGCGCCCGGTCGGCACGAAGATGGGCTTCGCGAGCATCATGCATGACGCCAAGCTCACGCAACGCCGCGCGGGCCGTAACGACATGAGAGGAAAATCCGAGCTGCGCGAGCGACGCGCGCACCTGATCGGCCACGACCATGACCTCGCCCTCACGCGAGTCATACGTCGATTTGTACGCGACCATGGTGGCGCGGGCCGAATCGACATCGACATTTGAAGAAGGCGGCGTTGGTTTCGCCTTAGCGATAAGCAGAGCGCCCACACCTACGCAGCATACGCTCGCAACCATGGCGAGAATCGCCACGGGCAGGGCATCGGGCACGGCAAGAGCCAGAGCAAACGCCGCCACGGCAAGCAATCCGGCCGCGCAAAATGCCGCGATGGGCGCCGTGCGCGAAGCGCGAGCCTCAGGCGCCTTTT
>OLNZ01002031.1_pt1 | contig 12837 bp, 8 predicted proteins | sample 1672981 | NCBI WGS metagenome assembly OLNZ01 (sample SAMEA3136743, study PRJEB25190) | human gut metagenome | biome: human gut; feature: human-associated habitat; material: faeces | place: Austria | collected 2013
GAATCTGAGACAATGAGTGCGGAAGAAAGCGAAGCCGCAGCCAAGGCTGAAGAAGAAGCGAAGGAAGCAGCAATGGCAGCTGCCAAAGCAAAAGCTGATGAGATGCTTTCCAAGATCAAGGATGAAGCTTCTTTCGAGAAAGTTTATGATAAGTATGCATCTGATACAACCGTTGATTCTCTGAATACAGGCAAGAAGAAATCCTCTATCAGCCCTACAGATGTTGCTAACTGGTTATTTGATGCGGATCGTCAGGCAGGAGATACAACTGTGATCGAAGATACTGCCAATAATGCATATTATGTTGTTTACTTCAAAGATAGATACCTTGATCATATAAAGACCGTTGATGTTCGACAGATTCTGATCAGTGCAGATACTTCATCTTCTGATGCGGCAGAGACTGACGAGACAGAAACAACTGCAGCTGGTGAAACAGAAACAGCAGAGACTGAATCTGCAGAGGCACAGGAACAGGCTAAGGAAGATGCAAAAGCAGCAGCAAAGATTAAAGCTGAGCAGATTCTGGATGACTGGAAGAACGGTGATGCAACAGAGGACAGCTTTGCAGAGCTTGCCAAGACATACAGCGATGATACAGGTTCCAATACAAATGGCGGTCTGTATGAAGCAGTCAAAAAAGGTCAGATGGTTACAAACTTCAATGACTGGATTTTCGATGCTTCCCGTAAGCCTGGTGATACAGGTATCGTAGAATCTGATTATGGCTATCATATCATTTACTTTGTAGGAGATAATAAAGAAGAATGGTATGTGAACATCAAAGATACCATCACATCCAACAAGCTGAATGATTATATGTCTGATCTGACAGCAGATATTGAAGTGAAAGATAGCAGACATCACGTTGCATATCTGCATGAGACAGAGGCTGCAACAGAGACAACTTCAGATACTGCAGCATCCACAGAGAGTGCTGCAGCCAGCGAAAGTGCAGCAGAGGCAGCAGCTTCCGAAACAGAAACTGTCGCTGAAACGACAACAGAAACTGCTGAAACAACAGCAAAATAATAGACGAAAAAATCCCCAAGGATATATTCATTCCTTGGGGATTTTTTCGTGGACAAATTGTTGTCCGTTGGCAAGAAAAGAAGTGAAAACTCCTTATTTTCTGCGGGTTAAGAGGCATACAGTTTCCATATGGGTTGTGAATGGGAACATATCAACCGGCTGAATTTTCTCAGCGGTATACTGATGTTTCTTAAAAAATTCCAGATCCCTTGCCAGTGTTTCCGGATTACAGGAAATATAAACAATGCGGTCCGGATTCAGGGAGATGGCAGAGGCCATGAAAGATTGTGTGGAACCGGCTCTCGGAGGGTCCATGAAGATCACATCTGCCTTGGCATTCTGTTCCTGCATTTCGTTTAAGAAGCGTTCAGCATCATTCTGATAGAAGGTAATGTTTCCGATATTGTTGTGACGGGCATTGTTTCTGGCGTCTTTCACAGAGGCTGGATTTAATTCAACACCAATAACGGATTTGGCTTTGTCAGCGGCGATGATGCCGATGGTTCCGATACCGCAGTAGGCATCTACAACGGTTTCTTTACCTGTCAGTCCGGCATAATCCATGGCTGTCTGGTAAAGAATCTCTGTTTGAACCGGATTTACCTGATAGAAGGCAGATGGTGAAATGGCAAATGTATGGCCGCATAATGTATCAACAATGTAGCCTTTGCCGTAAAGAGTAATATTGCGTTCGCCCAGAACCATGCTGGTATTCTGGTCATTGACATTGAGAATCACAGTTGTAATCTCCGGATGTTCTTTTCTGAGGGCTTTGACAAAATTATTCTTAGAAGGGAAAACAGGAGAGGATGCAACCAGCACAACCATGATCTCACCGCTTGTAAAACCACGGCGAATTAATACGTGTCTGAGGAGTCCGTAGCCTGAATCCTCGTTGTAAGTTTTAATCTTGAAAGATCTCAGAAGTTCGCGGATTGTCTGGATAATCGCATCGGATTTTTCATCATCAATCAGGCAGCTTTCCACAGGGACAACTTTGTGGGTGCCTTCCTGATAAGTACCGGCGATGGCTTTGCCTTTTTCAAATGCAAAAACAGCATGTACTTTGTTGCGGTAATGAAGCGGGTCTTTCATACCGATGATCGGAAGCACCGTTCCGAACTTGCCCAGAAGCATGTTGGCCTGTCGTTGTTTCAGAGATAACTGTTTTTTGTAAGCCATGCCCTGGTACTGGCAGCCGCCGCACTTTTTGTGGACAGGACAGACATCAGATGCCTTTTTTGAATCGTTCTTTTTCGGAAAATTATGTTTTTCAGAGGCCTTGCCTGAAGATGAATGGTTTAAACCGGATGATTTTCCAACCGGCTTATCAGTTGCTTTTTTCTTGTTGTACATAAATATTAAACTCCTTCGTTGTCAAATGGCGGAATGAAACTTTCTTTGGCAGTTTCACCTTCCTGGATAAAACCGTTTTCAATACCGATGTCAATGGCGTAGTCAACCAAAGCATCATAATCGGAAGCGGAAATTGTATGATTGAGTTCCGGATAATCTGAAAGCAGTTCAGAAACCGGAGTAAATTGGTTCATGATACTGATATAAATCTTGTCTCCGTAGATTTCGTGGAGATAGTGAATGACTTTTCTGGAATCCTCCATGCAGCCGGGCAGTGTCAGATGCCGGACGATGATGCCCTTTTGAATGATACCGTTGTCGTCAAAGACGGGATCACCAGCCTGTTCATACATGAATTGAAGCGCCTGACAGGCCACTGTAAAATAGTCCGGTGCATGGGAATATTTTCTGGATAATTCAGGACTATAATACTTAAAATCCGGCAACCAGACATCGACATGATCAGAAAGAATACGCAGAGCAGTCAGAGAAGAATAGCCGCTGCAGTTGCAGATGATCGGCAGATGCAGTCCCTTTGACTTGGCCATAGCAAGGGCCAGTGCAATGGATGGGGCATAGTGTTCCGGTGTGACAAGGTTGATATTGTTGGCACCTTTTGTTTGCAGTTCCAGAAAAATATCGGCCAGTCTCTCTATAGAAATCCTCTTGCCGCTCTGGCCGGCAGCAATGGCATGATTCTGACAGAAGACACAGCCCACACTGCATCCGGAGAAAAAGACTGCGCCTGAACCGGCTTTACCTGAAATACAGGGTTCTTCCCACATATGAAGTGCGGCCCGGGCAACCTTGAGATCGGCCGGCATATGGCAGAATCCGGTTTGTCCGTGTTGTCTGTCAGCTTTGCAGTTCCTGGGACAGAGCTGACAGGATGTATATAAATCTAATAGTGACATAAATCACGCTCCATTGTTCAAGTGCTGCGCAGATACGCGCAGTGTATAATTTATAAAAATGTTTTCATTTAAATACCTATGAAATTGTAGCACACTCCGTCAGAAAATACTAGTACATCGTTTCGCAAATAACCGGCCTGATCCGCAGACAAGTGAGGTATCTGATATTTTGAAAAGGATATATATGATATATTCATTGGACAAAAGGACTAAAAAGCTGTTTGAAAGTCTATACTACTATAAAGGAGTTGGCGTCTGTCTGTAAAGACAGCGGAAAGGATAGAAAAATGATAGCTTTGTGTAAGTTCGTGTTCCTATTTGTATTCGGGGGCAGTATTTATTATGGTATTGAAATGTTTACCCGGGGATTTTCTCATTGGAGTATGTTTATTCTCGGCGGTATCTGTTTTATTTTATGCGGACGCCTCAATGAGAAGCAGAGGGGTAGATATACGCTGCTGCAGCAAATGTTTCTGTCGATGTTGATGATCACTTTTCTTGAATTTTGTGCAGGGGTAATTTTAAATCTGTGGCTGAAACTGGATATATGGGATTACAGTCGGATACCCTTTAATCTTTATGGACAAATCTGTCTGCCCTATGCGGCGGTTTGGTTTGTGTTAAGTGCGGCAGCTATTGTGGCGGATGATTATCTTAGATATTGGCTCTATGGAGAAGAAAAACCATCTTATCGCTTATAGTCGATATATTGTTATTAAATTATCATAATATAGTCGATTATTGATAAATTTTATGAAAAATAAGTGGTATGGTGAGAGATAAAACCTGTTTTAAATAGTTCATATGCGGATAATTAGCATGCACACTGCATGCTTAGCTTTTGATACGGCGAATTTATTGACCTTTTCATAAAATCGTGCTATACTAGATATTGTTAAAAAAATATCTTGATTGGTTCAACAAGTAAAAGGGAGAATATTTGTAGAAGGAGGAAACAATATGGATTACAAAAAGCTTTATGCGTCAAAGCTGTGTACAGCGAAGGAAGCTGTCAAGGATGTTACAAGTGGTGATTGGGTAGATTATGGCTGGTGTACAGGACATCCGGTTGCTTTGGATAAGGCATTGGCAGAGAGAATGCCGGAACTGGAAGATGTGAAGATTCGTGGCGGAATCGCATTATGGCGTCCGGCTATTTTTGATATTGAGAACCCGGCAGATCATTTTTGCTGGAATTCCTGGCATATGTCCGGAATCGAACGTAAGGCAGTGAATGAGGGATTTGCCTTTTATGCACCTATTCGTTATTCTGAACTGCCGCGTTATTATGCAGAGAATGTCGAACCGATCCATGTGGCGATGTTCCAGGTGGCACCAATGGATGAGCATGGTTTCTTTAACTTCGGACCAAGTGCTTCTCATATGGCCAGCATGTGTAAGCGAGCACAGATTATCGTTGTAGAGGTTAACCAGAACATGCCGAGATGTCTGGGCGGTTTCAATGAAGGTATACATATTTCTCAGGTAACACATATTGTAGAAGGTGACAATCCTCCGATTGCAGAGATGGGTGCAAGCAAGGCAACAGCGGTTGATGAGGCCGTTGCGAAACTTATTGTTGAAGAAATTCCAAATGGTGCTTGTCTCCAGCTTGGTATCGGTGGTATGCCGAATGCAGTAGGTTCCATGATCGCAGAATCCGATCTTCGTGATCTGGGTGTTCATACAGAGATGTATGTGGACGCATTTGTGGACATAGCTATGGCAGGTAAGATCAATGGTTCTCGCAAGAATATTGACAGAGGCAGACAGGTATATGCTTTTGCAGCAGGTACAAAGAAGCTGTATGATTATGTGAACAATAATCCGGAATGTATGTCTGCACCTGTAGATTACACGAACTGTATTCAGTCTGTAGCTGCACTGGACAATTTTATTTCTATTAATAATGCCGTTGATATTGACTTGTTTGGTCAGGTCAGCTCAGAAAGCTCAGGTACAAAGCAGATCAGCGGTGCCGGCGGTCAGTTAGATTTTGTTATGGGTGCTTATCAGTCCAGAGGTGGTAAGAGCTTTATCTGCCTGTCTTCTACATTTATGAATAAAAACGGAGAACTTCAGTCACGAATTCTTCCGACATTACATAATGGTTCTATTGTTACAGATACCCGTGCCAATACACATTACGTTGTTACAGAATACGGCAAGGTTAATCTGAAAGGTCTTTCCACATGGGAGAGAGCAGAAGCACTGATCAGTATTGCACATCCGCAGTTTAGAGACGAACTGATTGCAGAAGCTGAGAAGATGCATATCTGGAGACGTACCAACAAGATTCGCTAGTTCAATAAATACCTCATTTTTCAATAAAGGCTGTAGGATACCAGAAGATTCCCTGCAGCCTTTAAAATTTATTTGACAAATAATCTCTGTTCTGCTATCATTGATATAGTTTTAATGTAACGCATTGTTTTATAGATATTTTTGCAAAAGAGATGCTTGAGAACGATGACAGCATGTAGTGCTATCTGAGAAGGTTCTGAAGCTATTTTTTTGTGCATATACAGGAGGTTTGAAAATGGAACCAGTAAGATTTGAAGATTTAGGTGTAGATGAGAGAATTTTAAGAGCTGTGACAGAGATGGGCTTTGAAGAGGCCACACCGATTCAGGCCAAGGCGATTCCGGAAGTTATGACAGGACAGGATATTATCGGACAGGCACAGACAGGTACAGGTAAGACGGCATCCTTCGGTATTCCGATGCTTCAGAAGGTGGACCCGAAGAATAAGCATGTGCAGGCAATTGTCCTTTGCCCGACAAGAGAGTTGGCCATTCAGTCAGCAGATGAGATCCGTAAACTGGCGAAGTTTATGCATGGTATTAAGGTACTGCCGATTTATGGCGGACAGGATATTGTGAAGCAGATCCGTTCTCTGAAGACAGGTGTTCAGGTGCTGATCGGTACGCCGGGACGTGTCATGGACCATATGAGACGCCATACGATTAAGTTGGATGATCTGAAGATTGTTGTTCTTGATGAAGCAGATGAAATGCTGAATATGGGATTTACTGATAGCATAAATGCTATCCTTGAAAAAGTTCCTGAAGACCGGAATACCTTGATGTTCTCGGCTACCATGAGTCCGGAAATCTCACGCATCGCCAAAAAATATCTGCATGACGCAAAAGAAATCACTATCGGTACCAAAAATGAGGGCAGTAAAAACGTCAATCACATAGCCTATTTAGTACACGCTAAAGACAAATATGCCGCATTGAAACGTATCGCGGATTATTATCCACAGATTTATGGCATCATTTTCTGTCGTACCCGTAAAGAAACTCAGGAAATTGCAGATAAATTAATACAAGACGGTTATAACGCAGACTCTTTGCACGGTGAGCTCTCACAAGCCCAGCGCGACTTAGTGATGCAAAAATTCCGCCAACGCCATTTACAGCTTTTAGTTGCTACCGACGTAGCAGCCCGTGGCCTAGATGTAAATGACCTTACTCATGTCATTAATTATGGCTTGCCCGATGATATAGAAAGCTATACTCATCGTAGTGGTCGTACAGGACGTGCCGGAAAAACAGGTATTTCTATTGCCATCATCAACCTGCGCGAAAAAGGAAAGATGCGTGAGATAGAACGAATCATCAACAAAAAATTTATCATGGGTGAGATGCCCAGTGGTAAACAAATTTGCGAGCAGCAATTGATTAAATTGATAGATGACATAGAAAAGGTAAAAGTAAACGATGAAGAAATTGAATCCTTCCTACCCGGAATCTATCGTAAACTGGAATGGCTTTCAAAGGAAGATCTGATAAAGCGCGTGGTGTCAATGGAATTTAACCGCTTCTTGGAATACTATAGTAACGCTCCGGAAATAGAAATTCCCAGCACAAATGACCGTCGCAGCGAACGTGGCTCCAAAGAACGCAAGGATCATGGCAGTGCTCGTGAAAAGACAGAGCGTAAAGCAGAAAAAGGATACACCCGTCTATTCCTGAATGTAGGAAAGACAGACGGTTTCTATGCCAACCAAATCATAGAACTGATTAACCGCAACATGAAGAAGCAACGTACTACCATCGGACGAATAGACCTGATGCAGAATTTCTCTTTCTTCGAAGTAGCAGAAAATCAGGCACAGGACGTGATTAAAGCATTGAACAAGGTTAATCTGAATGGCGGCCGGAAAATTGTAGTAGAAGTTGCCGGTGACAATAATGGCAAAAACGACAATGGCGAACGCAGAAGCAGTGCAGCAAGGAATGCTTCATTCGGCAAAAAAAGTGACAGGTCCAATAAAAAAACGACCTCAAAAGAAGGAAGACCCAGCCGTGCGGAACGTGGCTACATTGAAGAACGCGGTCCCAAAACGAAAGACGACTGGAAACAATTCTTTAACAGCGATAACAATAAGAAAAAGAAATCCAAGAAATGAGGAAGCCAACTTCATGAAAGAGAATTGAGCATAGTAGAAATATGCAAATAACATCCACTTCTCTCGAATAATAGCGGAGCAGGCAGAATTGAAACAACCTGTCATTTCAAGGACATTCCGCAAATAATACGATAAATCCAACTGACTCATAATGAATCAGTTGGATTTATCGTATTATTCAAAAAAAGATTTGCCGAATATCCTTGTTTACATCGAATTAATATTAACAGTTTTTTTGCCATCTTTCCGGATGAAAGATTATATGACAAACTATCGGAACTTTGACATACCCAAGCTTCCTGTCATTTCATATTTTTCTTTTAGTCTGTCAATTTCAGTTCATCGACCAAACGGGAAGCTTTCCCATATTTTTCAATCATGTAAAGAACATAGCGGATATCCACCCCGATACAACGCTGCAAATTAGGTTCAAAAACAATATCTCCACTCATTGCTTCCCAATTCCCGTCAAAAGCAAGACCTATTAATTCCCCTTTTCCATTAAACATTCCACTACCGGAATTCCCTCCCGTAATATCATTATCCGAAATAAAGCAAACATTCATATTACCATCTCCGGTAGCATAACGTCCGAAATCCTTCCTTCTCAAGCATTCGACTACAGAAGGAAGCACATCGAAATCACTATCTCCCTTATACTGCCTTATCTTGTCAAAAATACCTTTTGTCGTCGTAAAGTAAGAATATTCAATAGCATCTTTCGGTGAGTAACCACCCACCATGCCAAAACTCAGACGCATAGTAGAATTAGCATCCGGATAAAACACCCTATCTGCCTCCATCTCACGCATTGCTTCATTCAGCAAACGTTCATTTTTCTCAATATTCATACTAGCTTCTTCCACCGACTGATTGAATTCATAAAATTTCACCAACATATCAATAGCAAAAGAAGCCGCAGGGTCATCAAACAAGACATAAGTGGTATCTCCCTTCACCACCTGTTCAAACCCATGCGGTGTCTCTAAAGAGGAACGAGCATACAAATCATCTACATAAGCTTGGTAATCACCTTTAAAATCTTTCTCTATCAATGGATAAACATCAGGTAAAAACTCCTTGCCTACCTCAGCCGCATATTCTTTCAACATAGCCACAAAGACTTGTTTATCCACACTTATATCCATATTGGCATAAATCTCCAACAATTGCCGCATATTACGCTCCAAATCACTCTCCTCTGCCTCAAAATCAAAATTCAGTACAGCCAAGGCTGCCGTAATCAACTCCGGTCCATTAGCAAATGTTTCCCCAAAATATGCCATAGCCCGCGCCGCATTTCTACGATTACGATAATTCAGCTCCAGTTCAGTCAGAACCCTTGCATATTTGCTTCGCTTATCAGGTTCCCGACGGATCCATTCTTGCAACTGGCGCTCCAAAGCTTGTTTTTTCTCTATCACTTTCAACTCTTTTACCGCTTGATTCATGCCTATACTATTCTTCCAATAGTTAGAGCTTTGTGCATACTTGGAAGCATATTTAATGCGGATATCATCACTTTTTTCCATTGCATTTTTCCAGATAGCCTGCTTGATGGTACGGACATTAATCATAGCGGCATTATCCGTATTAATCCTTTCGTCTATCCCAAATGAAGACAAATACCTGCTGGTAGAACCGGGATATCCCATAGTCATGCAAAATGAACCTTGTTCATACCCGCCCAAAGAAACAGGAGCAAAATAATCCGGATGATAAGGCACATTCTCCGGAGAATAAGCTGCCGGTTGATTATTCTGATCAGCATAAATACGAAAAACAGAGAAATCCCCGGTATGGCGGGGCCATACCCAATTATCTGTATCCCCGCCAAACTTGCCTACAGAAGAGGGAGGAGCAAACACCAGACGAACATCATAATAATCTTTATACACAGACAGATAAAACTCATTACCACCATAAAAAGGAGTTATCTCAGCACGCAGCAACGTATCATTCGCCACAGCTTCCTGAGCAAGCAATGTGGAAATAGAATCCACAATCAGCGCACGGTCATTTTCCTTTGTTCCGACTGGAATAGCTTGCAACACACGCTCCGTCACATCCTCTGTGCGTATCAGGAAACTGACAAATAAATCCGGATTAGGAAGCTCCTTACTTAAGGAGTCGGCTACAAAACCATCTCGCAAATAATCATGCTCCACAGAACTATGCTGCTGAATGGCATCATACCCACAATGGTGGTTAGTAAAAACCAAGCCATCCGGAGATACAACAACCCCCGAGCAAAAACCTCCAAAACTAACAACAGCATTAGCCAATGCTTTTCCTCCGGGATTATACAATTGTTCAGATGAAAGTTCCAATCCCATTTCTTTCATCACTTGTTGAGTTTGTTTGCCAAGGCAACAAGGAAGCCACATTCCCTCATTACCCCATATACATAAAGGCAGGAAAGACAGCAGCAATAGTAGTTTTTTCATGGTTTTATTCTACAATTAATTTAAGTTTTTTCGCCCCGACACGTGCCTTCAACCATTCGGAAATCTTTTCCTGTTCTTTTCCTACAGGTTTTTTACTGAATTTCATCAAGACTATTGTCAATGTGTCCGTTTGGATTGAGTCTACCTGCAATTCCACAGTCTTCGCCATGGCTATAGCTTCTGCTGCAGGATAAAGTACTTTAAGTTCGGGAATTATCTTTTTATCTACGGTATTGTATGCGGCATATACATTAAGTTCGTTTTCCAAAGACTTAATCTTTTCCTGCTGCTCCAGCAAACGTTTCTCACTATTCTTATAAAAGTCCTCCATCACTTGCGCCTTTATACTGCCAATATCCATCGCATCATTATTCATTCCTTGAAGAACAACCAGTTTGGTTCCTGCCAGATTAAAAAGTTTCAAGTTATCCCTTGCGGTTGCTATTTCTGTTTCCGAAACCTCATTGCCTATTAGCACAACACGTATTTCCTTCTTCTCGAAAGAAATCTTCCGGTCTATTACTTGGGTATTATTAAAATTCAGCTCCTCGTTGATAAAGTTGTTGGCAGAAGCTTCATAAATAGTACTTTTTACAATGCCATAAGTCAGATAAACAGCAGGACACATCGTAGCCAAAGTAATAAAAATAATATATTTCTTTACCAATTTCTCACGCTCCTTATCCACAAACTCCTTACGTTGGAAATGCATGACACGCACCCCGATAAAAGTAGCCAGACTGATAAATACTGAATTGATAAAATACAAATAGAACGCACCTAAAAAATAAAGTAAATTTCCGGTAGCAAGCCCGAATCCGGCAGTACACAAAGGCGGCATCAAAGCCGTAGCAATAGCTACCCCCGGAATAACATTCCCCTTCTCCTTTGTAGACAAGGCGATAATACCGGCCAAGCCACCGCATAAAGCTATAAGCACATCATATATAGTAGGAGAAGTACGTGCCAGCAACTCCGATTGTACTTCATCCAACGGAGTCAGCGAAAAATAAATCGTGGATGTAATCACACTAAATACAGTCGCCACCAAATAACTTTTCAGAGAACGTTTCAACAGTTCAAAATCATTCTGTCCGATAGCCAGCCCCACTCCCATAATCGGCCCCATCAGCGGAGATATCAACATAGCACCGATAATCACTGCCGTAGAATTCACATTCAAGCCCAATGAAGCAATAAAAATTGCAAATATAAGAATCCACAAATTAGTTCCTTTGAACTCAACACCGTTACGAATACTTTCTACAATCAAGGCTTCATTATCCTTATCCTTGCGCAAATCAAGATATTCACCAAAGAACTGCTTTATATAAGGCACATTCTTCAAATCATTCTTCAGGTCACTCATAGCTATTTCTTTATGTATCGGTTTATAACAGGTATCTGCTGCAAGGGGAAGTCCGTTTTCACAATATATGCCACAAACAATAACAACAGTAATGTACGAACACCCAACAACAAGAATATATTTTGAATAGGAAGATAAACTGAAACAATGTAAAGTACCAGCGCTAACGCCACATAGTTACCTATCGCTTTCAAATCATAATTAATAGGATATTTTTTCTGCCCTACAAAATAAGAGAGAAGCATAGCTACTCCATATCCGGCAAAACCTGCCCACGCACACGCCATATAGCCAAACACCGGAATAAGGAAAATATTTATCAGGATAATGATACTGCATCCCACCAATGAAAAATAAGCTCCCCATTTTGTTTCATCAATCAGCTTATACCAAAAAGAAAGATTGAAATAAATACCCATAAACATTTCGGCAGCCATGACAATAGGTACAACTTTAAGCCCTACCCAATAATCACGTCCTAAAATATAACGCAATATATCAAGGTAAAACATAACAGCCAAAAAGGCCAGCAAAGTGAAGATAATGAAAAACTTCATCGCTTTGGCATACATTTCCCGACTATCCTTTTCTTTACTCTTACTAAAAACAAACGGCTCGTATGCAAACCGGAAAGCCTGTGTCAGCATGGCCATTATCATAGCTATTTTACTGGCAGCCCCATAAATACCCAACTGGATGGTCGCCTCCGCCTTATCAGGATAAACAAACGGAAAAATAATTTTATCGGCTACCTGATTTAAGATTCCGGCAATACCCAGAATCAATATCGGGAAAGAATAATGCAGCATACGCCGCAACAACTCCCTGTCCAGCACATACCTGAAGCCCACCAATTCTTTCCACATACACAGCATCACCAAAGAAGTACAAGCCAGATTTATAGCAAAAGCCACTCCGACATTCTCTCCTTTCATACCTACAAAATAAGCGATATTCAAGGCAATGCTGGCAAAAATGAACAACAATTTCAATGCAGCGAACTTAACAGGGCGTTTCTTATATCGCAAATAAGCAAAAGGAATAGCTTGGAAAGCGTCCATTGCGACTACAATCAGCATCATCCCCATATACCACGGATGCTCTCCATATCCCAAGAAACCTGCTATGGGATGCAGAAAAGAAAGACAAACGATTAAAAACAAGAGCGCAGTCGCCCCTACCGAAAGCAAAGTAGTGGAATAGACGCGCATCGGATCATCCACCCCCTTATTGGCAAACCGGAAAAATCCGGTTTCCATACCATATGTTAAAAGCACCATCAGCAAGGCAGTTATAGCATAC
>OLNZ01002048.1_pt1 | contig 12756 bp, 10 predicted proteins | sample 1672981 | NCBI WGS metagenome assembly OLNZ01 (sample SAMEA3136743, study PRJEB25190) | human gut metagenome | biome: human gut; feature: human-associated habitat; material: faeces | place: Austria | collected 2013
TTCTTCCCGCCGATAGCGGACGATCCGTACCTTTTCGGCCAGATAGCCGCCACCAACGCCCTTTCGGACATTTACGCCATGGGCGGCGAGCCCAAGCTTTGCCTGAACATAATGGCCATACCCGAAAAGATGCCCATGGACGCGGTGCATGCGCTGCTAAAGGGCGGATACGACAAGGTGTATGAAGCGGGCGCGCTGATAACCGGCGGCCACAGCATACATGACGACGAGCCTAAGTACGGCCTTGCGGTTACGGGCTTTGTGCATCCGGACAAGATGCTGACCAATTCAGACGCCAAGCCGGGCGACGTGCTGCTGCTGACAAAGCCGATAGGCATAGGCGTGCTTTCCACCGCGAACAAGGCGGACATGCTTTCAAAGGCCGGACAGGACCTTATATATTCCCTTATGACAACGCTGAACAAGGCCGCGCGCGACGCGATGGTTAAATACGACGTACACGCCTGCACGGACGTTACCGGCTTCGGCCTTATTGGGCACACATACGAGATGGCATCGGGAAGCGACACGGAAATTACGCTGAACGTGAACGATATAGACCTTATCCCCGAGGCGCTTGAGCTTGCGCGCATGGGTATACTGCCCGCGGGCATGTACCGTAACCGCACCTATGCCGAGCATGCCGTTGACCCCGGCGACACGGAACTTGCCAAGCAGGATATGCTCTACGATCCGCAGACCGCAGGCGGCTTGCTGATAGCCGTTGCCGAAAAGGATGCGGACGCGCTGATGAACGACCTTCGCGGCGCGGTACCCAGCGCGCAGCGCATAGGCTATGTGAGCGAGTATCAGGGCGGGGCGAGGATAAAGCTGGCGCACTAACGTGCGCAGTGAAATCCGCCTGAAGGCGGGTGAAATATTGCTTACGCAATGTGAAATATGGCTCCGCCATGTGAAATCCTGCCTTGCGGCAGGGTGAGCGTGAGAGTTTACTGACTACGTCAAACGGCTCCCCTTTACGGGGAGCTGGCAATACGCCGCAAGGCGGATTGACTGAGGGGTTGGCGTAAACAAGAGCAACCTCGATGCAACCCCTCCGGCTGCTCGTTTCACTCGCATCCACCTCCCCTTTCAGGGCAGGCTTATAGTTAGTGCTTGCACAATGCCAAAAGGTTCCCTCGCTGAGGGAGTTGGCAAACCGGACAAAAAATTTTACCCCAGAAAAGTGAAATAAAAAGTGAAATGGGTTTGCGGCTTCTTTCAAAAATTCCGAAATATCTTGCTTTTTGGTGCAACATTTTTCGGTAATAATAAGCTCAAAACAAGCAAAAAGCCCCGATATTCAGGGCTTTTTTATGGCGAGAGTATGTGGGAATCGAACCCACCTGGGCAGCTCCTCACCACCTGCAACGGTTTTGAAGACCGCGGGGCACACCAGCACCCATCTACTCCCATACGTTCGGCTATTATAGCATGCGCATATTCGCTTTAGCAAGCACTAATTGCGCGCCTAATCGCCAAAGCCCCTGTTAAGCTTGCGAAAATCGCCATCCTTGCGGGTTATTCCGTTCTTATCAAAATATTCAAGCACGGCCAACGCATACTTCCTTGAAGTTGACATGGCGTCGCGGAATTCGGCAAGGGTAATTGTATCGTGCTCGGCAAAGTGCGCCTTCGCCGCATCGCACGCTTTTTTGTATGATTCGCGCGAATAGCATATCTGCGGCGTGAGCATAACTATGTCTCCCCCGCTGACAACGCTGTCGAGCACCTGCTTGAAATCGTTGCGCTCGTTCATTTGGAACGTGGCCATCACCTCGTCCACCGTGGCCGGCTCTATGCCCGCAGATTGATAATAATCCAGCAGTTTCTTGCGTATGGCGGTCTGCTTCTTTGTATAGTGTATTTCAAAATCCGCGTCCGCATAGCGTTCGCCCGCGCGCTTTATCGCGCCCTCGCGGCACAGTTCGGCTATTATGGCATCCGCCGCGGCCTGTTCCGTATTTTTGAACGCCTTCTGCCTAAGCTCCGCCGCCTTCATGCCGGCGTGCAGTGGGTTCTGCTTATGGTATGCGTTAAGCGCGGCCTTCGCGCCGTCCGCCGCCGCATCGAGCGCACGGGAGGATATGTAGCGCCCCTCTATCGGCTCCACAGCACGGCCGGAGTCCGTAAGTTCGCTCAGTTCCGCGGAAAGCTCCTCCGCGTCTATATTCAGCTTGGCGTTCAGCTTTGCCGCCGTGGGCAGTGCCATGCCCGCCTCGTCAATAAGCTGCAGCACCCTGTCCGCCGCGCTGCCGCCTTCCTTTATTTTCAGCGCCTCTATAACGGAGGGCACGTTGCGCTTATGCTTCATGGGCGCATCGTCCAGTATCACGCCGCCGCCTATCGTTTCCAGAGGCGAATAGAAGCGGATAACAAACCTGTCGCCGTTTTTCGATGCTATCGGCTCCGTCATCCTCAGCTGCGCATAGCCGCTTTCGCCAGGCTCCAGCGCGTCCCGCTCAAGCAGCACCACCTTGGCCAGCATTACGGCAGAGCCGTGGTAAAGATGCACCTGCATATCGTTTGTTATAACGCGGCCGGAGTTTTTAAGGTTCATCAGCTTAACGTCCAGCATTCTTGATACGCGCACGGTATTAGGCTTGGCAACACAGTCCCCGCGCTGAACGTCCGTCTTTTTAAGTCCGGCAAGGTTCACGGCAACGCGCTGGCCCGCATACGCCGTTTTTACCGTATTACCATGGACCTGAAGGTTCCTTATTCGCGTTTCCGCACCGCTCGGCACCAGCTCCGCAGCGTCGCCTTCGTTCATACTGCCCTCTATAAGCGTTCCGGTGACAACCGTGCCGAAGCCATCCACGGAGAAAACGCGGTCTATAGGCAGCCTGAACGCGGCGCGCATGTTCTTTTCGCCCGCCTTGCTGACCAGCTTATAAAGCTCTTCCTTCAGCTCCGCGATGCCTTCGCCCGTGTATGCCGAAACGCACATTATGGGCTTGCCTTCAAGGAAGGTGCCCTTCGCGCGCTCCTTCACGTCCTGCTTTATCATATCCAGCCATTCTTCGTCCACCATGTCCTTCTTGGTTATGACTATAAGGCCGTCCTTTATGCCCAGCAGCGTAAGTATGTTAAGATGCTCCACCGTCTGCGGCATGAAGCCTTCGTCCGCCGCAACCACAAGCATTGCAAGATCTATTCCGCCCGCGCCCGCAAGCATGTTCTTTATGAACTTTTCGTGCCCCGGCACGTCCACTATGCCCGCCTGCGTGCCGTCCGGCCATTCAATGTGCGCAAAGCCGAGCTCTATTGTTATGCCGCGCTTTTTCTCCTCCGCCAGGCGGTCCGTCTCTATGCCGGTGAGCGCCTTTATAAGCGCTGTCTTGCCGTGGTCAACATGGCCTGCCGTGCCTATTATAACGTGCTTCATGCCATAGCCTCCGCTATCGCCTTCTCTATAGTATCGAATTCGCTTTCCGCTATCGTGCGCATATGCAAAAGATACCTTGCGTGGTCAATGCGGCCTATTATGGACGGTTCGCCAAGGCGCATATGCTTTTCAAGCCTTTCGGGGGATATGCCGTCAAGCTCTATTGCCACGGCGTATGCGTCAAGCAGCTGCATGGGCACGCTGCCGCCGCCCACCTGATCCCGCACGGGAACGCACCGGGCATGCGCGCCTATGGCATTAAGCCTTTGGCAGAGCTTCTCGCCCTTCGCCCTGAGCGCATCCGCGTCCGCGCCGAGCATATTGAGCGTTGGTATAGCATCAAACTCGCGCTGCTCGTCATAGCACCTGAGCGTGGCTTCAAGGGCGGCAAGCGTCATCTTATCCACGCGCATAGCCCTTGTGAGCGGATGCTTTTTAAGCATGTCTATACATTCCTTTTTGCCAACTATTATGCCGCCCTGCGGCCCGCCGAGAAGCTTATCGCCCGAGAAGGACAGCACGTCCACCCCCGCGCGCACGCATTCCTGCACGGTTGGTTCATCGCGTATGCCAAGCCTGTTCAAATCAAACAGGCAGCCGCTGCCAAGGTCCTCTATAAACGGCAAATTATGCCTATGCGCAAGTTCGCCCATTTCTTCCCGCGTCACGGTTTCGGTAAAGCCCACAATGCGGTAATTGCTGGTATGCACCTTCATTATGGCGCAGGTATCTTCGCCAATGGCGCGCTCGTAATCGGCAAGGTGGGTTTTGTTGGTGGTGCCCACTTCCCTCAGCTTCGCCCCGCAGCTTTCCATTATTTCCGGCACGCGGAAGCTGCCGCCTATTTCAACCAGCTCCCCGCGGCTGACTATTACCTCGCCCCCCTTGGCAAGGGCCGAAAGTATAAGCAGCACCGCCGCCGCGTTGTTGTTCACCACCATTGCGCTTTCCGCGCCCGTAAGGCGGCTTAGCAGGCGCTCCACATGGGAATACCTTTCCCCGCGGGAGCCGGATGCCACGTCGTATTCAAGCGTTGAATACCCCGTAGCCGCGTTTATTACCGCATCCACGGCCTCCCTTGCAAGGCAGGCGCGGCCAAGATTTGTATGCAGCACAACGCCCGTGCCGTTTATAACTCCCCTAAGGCTGGGGCGGGACTTCAGCCGCGCGCGCTCCGCCGCGGATGAAAGTATATCCTCTGTGCAGGGCAGCGCGTCAAGCGCGCCGTCAAGTATATTCTTCCTTATATTATCCAGCTCCTCGCGCAGCGCTTCGGTAACGCTCACGCGAGGCGCATCGGCGAATAAATGCGCTAAGGTGGGCGACCTTAAAAGATCGTCCACCTTAGGTATGTCTCTCAATAAGCTTTTGTTCATGCCGCTCAGTTTCCTTTCAGCTTTAGCTGATATCATTATATCAGCTTTTTGCCGAGTATGGAAGTGCCGCGGGCATTACTCCTGCGAATAGATAAGCTCGTATTCCTCCCTCTTGCCCGGATGCACTATGAAAACGCTTTCGCAGTCTTCGCCCATGGCTTGGGTATTTGCATCCTCCGCGCTGTACCGCACGCACGTTCCGCAGGAAGAGCTAAGCGCGCGCGGCACGGGCATCATCCTTACGCTTATATTCAGCGCGCTAAGCGCGCGGTGCGCCATTATGGCGGCAAGATGGGTATGGAATGTGGCTATATAATCGTTCACTTTTTAAGCGTCAAACGGTAATCCGTTCCTTCCTTATCCACGCTCACGGCATAGCCTGCGTTGGTGGCGTAGCGGGTTATGTTTTCAACCGCGCACTTATCGTCCACCATTACCTCAACCTCCTTGGGAGCGTTGGCCTTGACCTCCTTCTGCACCATTGCAACGGGCATGGGGCAAACAAGTCCTCTTGCGTCTATCATAACTTTACTCCTTTGCTGATGTCAAAAACAAAATTACGCGTCCGCCTTCTTGGGCATATTCAGCAGCGATACGGCAAGCACGAACACTATGCCTATCACTACCGCTATCCTGCCCGCGGTGGGTACGCCGCCCACAGCATCGGCACTCGCGGCAACGCCGGCAAGGCCGAAGTTATGCGCAAACGCCGCGCCGGTTATCATGCCGAATACGGTAACGGTGCTGTCGCTGTTGCCTTCGCCGGCAAGTATGAGCTGCCTGAGCGGGCAGCCGCCGAGCAGGACGCTGCCCCAACCGACAAGAAGCATGCCAAGGAGGTTCCAAACATGATCGCTATGGGCAACGGGCTGACCGGCAAAGCCAAGCTTGAAATTGTCGGTTATAAGGTTGCCCGCAAGCACAACCACGAATATGGCCACAAAGCCATAGAGCAGCTTGAAATCGCCGAACATCATGCCGTCGCGGATGCCGCCAACCATGCAAAGGCGGCTCCTCTGCGCCAGCGCGCCGACTACAAGCGCTATGCCAAGCGCTGCAAAGAACGGCGCAAATTTGGAACCGGGGCCGGCTTCGCTGAACTTGAACAGCGAAGGCACGGCGACAACAAGAATAAGCAGGCCGAGCATGAGCGCGGGGAGGATGGTGCCTTCGGTAACGCCAAGGGTGTAATTACGCCTGAGCGAGAAGCCGCGCTTCATGAACTGCACGCCGATGAATATGCCGATGGTGAAGCCGATAAGGGCCACAAGCGCGTTAAGATCGCCGCCGCCAAGGCGGATGACCATACGCAGCGGGCAGCCGAGGAACGCAAGGGCTCCTATCATTACGAACGCACCCAGCACGAAGCGGGTAGCCGGGGAACTGCCGCCCTTTGCGCGGAACTCGCCCTTAATGAGCGCCATTATGAAAGAGCCCAGCACAAGGCCGATTATTTCGGGGCGCACATACTGCACCTTCGCCGCGCCGTGCAGGCTGCATGCTCCGGCGATGTCCCTGAGGAAGCAGGCTATGCAGAAGCCCATGTTGGCGGGGTTGCCGAGCGCGGTGAGCAGCACGGCGGCAAGACCTACCAGCGCACCGGCTATGACCACGATCCAGTTTACCTTTTTCATTTTCGTGATATCTCCCTATAAAAAATAATAGTTCATGTCAAAACAGTAAAATCATTATGTCCTGACAGAAAATATTATAGAATATGCAACAGAAAATGACCAATTTATATTTTGAATCGTGTTTACTTATTATCGTTTTATTCGGTTTATATATCATATATTATTTGTATAAATATACAATACCATCAGTTGACAGGAGTGCATCATAATAACGTTCGCGGCCGCTGCAATAGTTATAATAAACACCGGCCGCGAGCTGCGGGCGCCTATGCCGTAACCTCCAGCCCAAATTTTACCTTTACGCGGTTCAGCTTTTTTATCCATGGCGTGCCGAGCGCCCAAAGCACAAGGAACGTGCATACGCCGTGGCTCAGGTCGAAGAAAAAGCTTGAAACATACGCCGCGGCAACGCTTTGCCAGGTTATTGGGTTTATGTAGCCTATTATGTAATAAAGGTTCATCACCCACCCGTAGCCGAAGCCCGAAAGCAGCCCGAACATGCACAGGCGGAACGATGCGCGCTCACTTATGCCACGCGCATAGTGCAGCATATCCCCGCGCGATGTGTTCGCGGGGCATATCCTGTCCCACACAGGCGAAGCAAAGTGCCGCCGCGGCTTTTCGCGCCCGAAGAAGCCCGATTTTTGCAGCCGCCCAGCAACAAAGCCTATCATGCCCCAGCAGAACATCTGCCATGGTGTCCACGGCCCCTGCCCGAATATAAAATTGGAAACGAACGCCGTGAGCGCACCCGTCATAAAGCCCGCCTCCGGCCCGAACGCAACGGCCGTGATTATAACAATTGCCGACACTGGCTTGAAATTGGGCAGCGGTATAAGCTGAAACACCGTCCGCCCCACAACGCCCAGCGCCGCCATGACCGCCAGCGGCACCATTTCCCGCGCTCGCGGCTTCCTGCGCTCAAATTTAAGAAAGAACGGCACGCTGCACGCAGCAAGGAACACCAGCCCCATTATTATGTCCGAATTCATTACTATCGTGTCCCAAAGGCTCAGCTCCCCGTACGGGCTTATTGTTGCCCTTGTGGCATGATAATACGAAAACGCGACAAGCAGCACGCACAGCACCGCTATCGTAACGCCCATCACAGCACCGGCGCGCTTCATTGCAGCAGTTTTTTGCATTGCGAAGCAACCTCCCCGCTTGTTATGCAGCCCGGCGCAACGTCCCCCGCTATGCGGTTGGCGTCGGTTGTATAAAATCTGTTCCCGCCGAAGAACTCATGCGGCTCCCCGCGCGATATTATGCCCCCGTCGAACATCATTGCGCACTCGTCCGCATACTGCGCGGCAAAGTCCACGTCGTGCGTAACGGCCAATATAGCTGCGCCCTCCTTGCAAAGGCCTTTGAGCATATTTGCAAGCTGAAGCTTTGCATATGCGTCAAGCCCCTTTGTAGGCTCGTCCAGCAGCAGCACGTTCGCGTCCCTCAGCAGCAGCTTGCCTATGGCAAGGCGCTGCGTCTCCCCGCCGGAAAGGTCATACGGGTGCGAATCATAAAGCCCGCTCAGCTCAAGCCGCTCCGCCATTGCATTTGCGCGTGCCTCGTCCCCGTCGGAAGCATCCATAAGCTCCCCCAGCACAGTATCCGCCGTGAACAGCGTGCGCGCGTTCTGCGGCAGCATGCATAGCTTTTTGCCATTATCCAGTTTCACCTTGCCGCGGTAGGCTTTGTTTAGCCCGCACAGCACCGAAAGCAACGTGCTTTTGCCCGCGCCGTTGCCGCCCAGCAGGCACATAAGTTCCCCTTCGCAAAGCGATATATACGCCCCGCGCAGCACATCCGCGCCCTTTGCATCATAGCGGAACCAAAGCTCCTTCGCACTCAGTATGGGCTCCGCGCTGATTTTCGGCGCGTCTATACTCAGCGGCTGCGCTTTTTTATCGCCCAATATTCGTTTCAGGCCCAGCCGTGCGTCCCGCACGGTAAGCGGCAGCTCCTTCTGCCCAAGCGCGGCGAATATCCTTACCGGCGCACTCATGCCGAAAAACAGTCTGTCCCCCTCCGGCAAAGGTTGCGCACCGTCTCCTCCGGCCTGCCTTGGCTTATTATCCGCCCGCGCTCCATAACGGCAACCTTGTCCGCCGCAGGCAGCACCTGCTCCAGCCTGTGCTCGGTTATAAGCACCGCAACGCCCAGTTCCTTGTTTATTCTGCTTACCGCGTCCAGCAGCTCCCGCGCGGCAAGCGGATCGAGCATGGCGGTGGGTTCATCCAATATAAGCAGCCGCGGGTCCATCGCAAGCGCGCCCGCAAGGTTCAAAAGCTGCTTCTGCCCGCCCGAAAGGGCATATGTTTTGTTCCGGAACCAGCTTTCCATGCCGAAAAACGCCGCCATTTCCGCCACGCGCCGCCGTATAACCCCAACGCTCAGCCCCATGCACTCAAGGCCGAACGCAAGTTCGTGCCAAACATAGTCCGTAACTATCTGGTTATCCGGATTCTGCTGAACGAAGCCTATCTCCGCCGCGGCGCGCTTTGTGTTGAGGCTCTCTATCGCCACTCCATCGTATGTTATGCTGCCCTCCCGTGCACCCGCAGGGGTAAGCTCCGGCTTTATTTGGCGTATAAGCGTTGTTTTGCCGCAGCCGGACGCGCCCGTCAGCAGCACGTATTCGCCTTCGTTTATTTCAAACGATGCATTGATAAGCGCGCTTTTCTTCGCGCCCGCATATGTAAAGTTTATTCCGTCAATCCGCACGAGCGCCATACCGCTGCCTCCTTCATCTCCAAAATCGCCCCCATGAACATAACCGCCGCGAACGCCGCAAGCATTGCAATTCCGCCCGCGTCCGCATCGGGCGCATATATGCGCGGGTAAAATTCCATGCAGCCGTAGCCGTATATCCGCCCCGCCGTGCACACCGCCGCAAGCGACAGCACCGCCGCCATTATGACCGCACTTCGCGTATCGAAGCGGAACAGATGGAACGTTGTGCGCCGCGCCTCTCCATAGCCGCGCGCACGCATGGAGTCCGCCGTTTCTACCGCCGCCTCCATGCTCATTGTAAGCAATACGGAAAGTCTGCGCATAACCGCGCCCAGCTTTTGCGTAAGCCGCTTCGGCTTGCCGTTTAGCATTGTTTCCGCCGCGGCTATGTCCGCCGCATCTTTTTTAAGCTTTGGTATGAACCTGAGCGTCATTGTTATGAGCAGGGCCGTATTAGGCGCGATGTTGCCGAACAGATACAAAAACTTATCGCTCGTCATAACCTGCTGATAGCACGCAAACCAAACTATTATCGCGCTGAGCGTGCATGCGGACACAAGCCCGTAGCTTATCGCCTCCAGCGTTATCCATTGATCGAACAGCATAAAAAGCATAGTGGCTCCGCGATGGCTGAAAAGCGGATTGCCAATGGCTATGAGCAAAAACATGGGCAGCACGAATTTGTAAGTATTCGCCGTTTCCTTCCCGCCGCGAAGCAGTATGCTGAACGCCGTGCCGCCCGCCAGCGAAAGCGCCGCCGCTGCCGGATGCGAGCAGGCCAGCGTAAGCCCTATCGCCGCCACGAAATACGCCATGCATACGGACGGATGCAGCGCCGCAAAGTACCGCGCGCGCACCTTCGCCCCGTGTTCCATATTATTCCTTTCCGCAACGCGTTTTTATAAAAAAGTGAAGCGGCAGTTCTGCAAAAGTTTCAAAACCGCCGCTTATAATGCACATTAAAACAATATTCTGCGCGCGCATTTTGCGCGGAGAATAAAACGTTCGTAGGTCTTCTGGCTTGCGAATATGGCGCGGCGAAATCCGCCCGTGCCTGCGCGGCTGCGTAAGCCTTCTCGGTTTCCCAATGACCGGGCAAAGCGCCCCTTTTGTACGCATCCGCTCAACGCTTACAGCTTGCAAAAAATCCAATGCAAGCGCGGGTTTTTCACCCGACTTCCCTTGTTGATCTTCGGGTTTCGCCCGAAGCCACGGCGTTGCTGTATGTTCTGTTGATTTAATTATACCACCGCCAAAGGGCGGAAAGCAAGACGGCCGGGCGTGATGCCCGCTTCTTCCTTTACATGCCGGCATATTCATGTTATAGTAAGCTTACGCGGATGCCGTGTATAAGTAACCCGTTGGAATCCTTAAAACCATTGAAGCGTTAACTTTTAGGACTTGGCCATGTTCGGCCTGCAAATGAACAGTAAACAAACGAAAGGATTTTCTCTATGCTATCCATGCACCTGCGTCAGCTTTTTCGCAAACCTTTGCGTACAATACTATATTTTATGGTATTGGTAATTCTTACGGCTTTTTTCTGCACAAGCTTGAACTTGTATATGAATAGTCAATACAATCTCAGGCTTGCCGATGAAACATATACAACCATAGCTATAATGGAACTGTATGCGGACGTGGACAGCTATGGCAATCTGATTAGTAATATCACTAAGGCTGATGATTATGCCGGATATTATGCACTTACGGTTTATGGATATGATTTAGAACCCATAATAAATGCGCCAAGCGTAAAGAAATATGAGCTGAGGGCGCGATACGGAGCGTTCAGTGAAAACAACATTGCAAAAAAAATGGATGAAAACATCCGTGGGCTGATAGTTCCATATTACAATGAAGATGTGCTGCATTTTAAGCTTAATATTGATAATAATACCATGCTTGACCCATATAATGCAGGGCAAGAGATAACGCCGAATCTGACCCCCAACGGATTTGCTCTTCCGGATTTAGTTCTAAGAGGGATTTATTCTGATCGAGAAAAGCATTGGCTAATTTCATTTGTGTTTGATGTTATAGATACCGCCACAGATGTATTCTTAACAAAAGATAAGAATGCGGGGCGCATAAATGCCGGTGTTGACATAAGTGGGGAATATATATTTGAGCATTATACAGATGCGTTAAAAAAACTTAACTATACAGATCCGTCACAAAATTATGTATACCTTGAGCCTGATGTTGAGTATATTGGAGTTATACGCGCTCTCCACGGAAATGCGGGCAGAGGTGAATTTGGGACTGAGATGCTCGGCAAAAATACAATTACGCAGATGTTCTTTGAAGCAGACGTATTTTTTACCAAACCTGCATATAGGTATCAAAAAGGGAGAAACGCAAATCAAGAATTCGTCGGTAAAATTTATACGGAAGAACACCCATTTTGGTTATATAAATATGAAGATGTAGAGAATGACCCTGAGTTGAAAGAAAAATATGAGCAAATAAGCAGAGCATACCATATCAATTCACGGTCTTTTGGCGTAACGACCACAAATGATATTACCGGCATTCCGGCATTTAACCTTGGTAACATGTTTATAAGGGAGGGCCACGCCATTTCGGACGAAGAATTTGCTTCCGGTGCAAAGGTTTGCATGATAAGCAAGGAGCAAGCCGTTGTGCAGAATTGGAAAGTCGGGCAGAAAATAAATTTCAACTTTTATGAATATGGTTTCTTTACCAATGCCACGTTTTGGAATTCACAGCTTTCACCCCGCTACACCTACACCTCCCCCGACCACTTCTTCGACAGCGGCGAATATGAGGTTGTCGGCATATACGACGTGCGGCCCATGACAGGCAGCTCGACCATATCCGAGGCCGCGATATCCGTCCCCTGGAACACAATCTATATTCCCGAAAAGTCGCTCACCAATGCCCCTGCCGAGGAGGACAGACCCGTTACGGGCGCGCTTCTTACCATATGGCTGGAGAACGGCAAGATTGAGCCGTTCATAGAGCGCATGAACGAGCTTGGCATAACGGGCGCAAAGCAGGGCGACTACGAAGCGAGGTTTACATTCTACGACCAAGGCTATTCGAGAATACAGCCAAGCTTGGAAGCACTTTCCGGTACGGCGGAGCTGCTGCTTATACTGTCATCCTCGCTGCTTGTCATAGCAGCATTACTACTGGCATTCTTCTATGCACAGTCACAGAAGCAGAGCATAGGCACCATGCGTTTACTCGGTTGCAGCAAGGCAAGAGCATTTGCCGCAGTTATGCTGAGTGCGCTTATTATCGCCGTGACGGCTGCGCTTATTGGTGCGGCAATAGGCCATGCCCTTACCGCTGGCGTAGGCGAGAGCATAATGGCCAGCGCCAACCAAACTCCGGAGGAGTTTCTCGCCTTCAGCGCATACTTGGCCGAAAGTACGCAGGTGGAGGTTGAGTTTGCGCTCGGCGCAGATGCGAAGGTGAGCCTGCTCACCTGCCTTGCCGCGCTGGGGCTGTTCATCGCCGGAACGCTCGTGTTCGTCATACGCTATCTCGGCAAAGGGCCGAGGGAACTGCTGCCACGGGCGGGAGAGTAAAAGATTATATGCAAAAAGGCTCCCCGGCCGGGGAGCTGTCGAACGAAGTGAGACTGAGGGGTTGAGAT
>OLNZ01002050.1_pt1 | contig 12751 bp, 8 predicted proteins | sample 1672981 | NCBI WGS metagenome assembly OLNZ01 (sample SAMEA3136743, study PRJEB25190) | human gut metagenome | biome: human gut; feature: human-associated habitat; material: faeces | place: Austria | collected 2013
TAGGTAATGTATTAGGATTGGCGATGGGATCACCACCCGGTGAAGGCTGCGTATATCCTCCGTTCAACGCATTCACCATAGAGGTCAATTCTCTTTCCGGACTTTCCAAAAGAGCACTCTTATAATTGCCCACATTCTTCAAGGTACGTTCTACTTCCACGACAGCCAAAGCAAAATTCATCTCCTCTTTAGAATATTCTTTTTTCTTGGACATCATAGCTTTCATCATCGCTTCCATGCCTCCGAATTTATCACTATCCGCTTTTTCACGTTTTCCTCGAGAAGTTGTTTTCATTGTAACCGTATCTTTGGCCAGTGTATTCATACCTACAGCACGACTCTTGTACATTCCTGTTTCCATTTTCTTTAAAGCTTCAGGGCTTGCACCCATTTTTTTTGCAAGTTCCATAGCTTTCTCAGGATTCATACCTTTCGCTATTTCCTTCATTTTCTCTTTCATAGACCCGGATATGCTATTCCTTTTCGAACATCCGCTTTGGTCAGCCTGCATTATTCCACTGCTCATATCAGCATGTGTTTTAGCCTCAGCCGGAGCCTCTTCAGCTAATGCCATCATCATGGTCATCATGCCTTGAGGAGTATTACGGGATTTATTGATTTCATGTGCTTTAGCAAGTTCATCGGAAGTAATGCCAGTAATACGGCAAATCAATTCATCAGAAGCCAACGATGGATCAGCCAACAGACGAGTGACCAAATCACGTGCAGGTTCTAAATAACGCTGAGTAAAAAGAGTGCGATGTTTCTCTACCTGTCCGTCCGCACGATTACGTAGTTTATCTAATGCCAACAGACTATAGGCTATCGGCTCGGTAGCCATAGCATACACACTGGAAGTAATACGAATGGGTTCATAAGGAATCCCCATTGTATACAACTGACCTGTAATCTTCTCATTTGCCAGTTCCTCTGCAAAATTTTCTATACGCTGAATATCTTCCTCGGCATAAGGAACAGTAAGAAGACTATCCAATTCCAATTCACGATGGATGCCCAGTTTCACCGTGAGTTTCTTTACCGCCAATGAAGCACGGTTCAAAGCGTCTTTATTTCCGGTAGACAGTACAGCCTGCCCATCGGCCGGAAGTAAATTATTGTATGTTTTGACAGCCTCAGTCAGTTCACGATAAATGGTGCGGACACTACTTTCCATAAAAGGTGGAGTAAGATAAGATTGCAATCCCGCATACGAACGACGCTTAGCAATCATCCCTTCACCTACATTGCCGATGGAATAAATATAAAAATGAGGTAATGCACCTACCAGACGGTCGGACCAGTCATTGCTGCACAAAGCAACTTGTTTGCGCGGAGTGAACTCTAAACTGCCATGAGTACCGAAATGAATCAACGCATCAGCTTTAAATCCGAATTGTGTCCACAGATAAGAAGCAATATAAGTATGTGGAGGAGCTGCATTGGTTCCATGTACTACTTTAAATGCATTATCCCCACTACCGGCCGCATTCTGTGGCAAGAGCACCACATTTTCAAATTGCAAACGAGCTACTCCTAAACGGCCGTCGGAAGTAGTCATATATGCTCCGGGAAATTCACCATTGGCAGCTATTACTTCGGCATACATTTCAGGACGAATGGATTTCTTTATCCAACTCTCATATTGTTCTTTTGTTATGAGTTCGGGCTTGCCGGTTTCCATAAACCGATCAAAAGCTCCTTCGGCATACGAACCAAATACGGCTCCTTGAGATTGTATCATCTGTTCCAATTCTTTCGAAGAGGTAGGCAAACCGTCCACCTTGTAGCCCTCGCGTTTCATACGCTGCAACAAGTTATAAAGTGAAGGAACCACTTCCATACCACCCGCAGTCAGTGCATTCTGACCAGGACCTTTATAATAATAAATAGCAACGCGTTTCTCACTATTGGGTTTACGCTGCAGAGCAATATAGTTATTAACTGTTTCTACAAAAGTTTCCAAGCGTTCTGGAATAGCATAAGCGTGTTGCAAACCCTCCTCATCCTTATAATGTCCAAAAAGAGCGAACGGACGGATAGCTCCATCTATCTCGGGAGTAACAATACTTTGTGACATAAAGCCGCCATTCATCCCCATCTTGTCCCTCTCCCACTCCTCTACCAAGCGATTTACATTCAATGGAGAGAAAAGCGGTATATTCTGTTTCGCCAGATAATCTACAATAGGTTCACCCATACGTCCATGCGCCATATTGATAATAGCAGACGGACGGACAGAATCAATTCCATGGTTCTGAATAAAAGAACGCATGGAACGTATAGGATAAACCATATTGCCAGTTTCCTCCAATTTAGCAATAAGCCCGGAAGGTTCACCCATCGGACCGGTCACAATAATACGCGGAGCATTCTCTTTCCACAAGCCGTTATGTTGCAGAAAAGTATTGTATCCGGCTACCGTATTGAAACCCAACTCTTCGTCTTCGGGTTTCTTTGGATCCATGTGATAAAGCACATCATCGGCACGTTTCATTACGGCTTCCGGTTCAGACACAGAGAATAGTTTTTTATCAATATGCACACGCACATAATTCAGCATACTGCGATAGTTACGACGTCCTCCATTAGACAGATAATGTTTCAATGTATCCGCTTGGATGGAATCCAATGAAATAATCTTGTTTGCAGGATTGGTAGCGGCAGTAGTCAATACCGGCAGACCACCATCGGCTGCCTTTTGTATTTGCGCACGTTGCTCTTCAGTAATCCTTAATCCCATGGCATTGATAAATACCATATCATAACCGGCCAATCGGTTCAGATCATCTGTGCTCAGTTCACTGATTTTAATAAATGAATTGTCATTAGCTTTAGATATCTGCCCTAAACTGATTACCTGATAGTTGATGAAAGCCACTTTAGTTGCACTGAACCAAAGATTCCATACACCAAACAAAAGCAGCAAGATGACTGCTATCCCTCCGCCAATCAATAATTGTTTCTTCTTCATATCTTTATTTAAATCACATAGTTTATTTAGTATTAGCAGCCAAATTTCATTTGAACAATTGTTCTATATCCAATGACAAACCGGCTGAAAAAGTTGTTCCTTTAGTAGCAGGCGAATTATTATAATAACGGAAAGGGACATAATTAAACAGGTTGTCTACCGCCAAAGTCATATCAACACCTTTCCATACTTTCTGAGACAACGTAAGCTTCCACATTGTATACGCCGGATAAGTCACCTTCTCAGTTTCTTCATAAGAAGTGTTCGAAGTATATTCCTCCGTATTCACCTTGGACAGAAAGCGTCCGTTCAAAGCAACATTAAACGCATAGTTCTTCCAATGCTTGTCATACTCAAGACGGACAGTAGCCGTATGCGGGCGAGTACTTGAAATGACAGGTTGCCCTTTCTTTATATTCTCGTGTGTATAGGCGTAAGATAAACGTGCCGACAGTCCACAAGGATATTTGACGGAAGCATTTGCCTCGGCACCGGATATCCTGATATTTGATATATTGGTATATACCTGCCCTTTCAACGCCTCACTCCACGCCGTAGTGATACGATTATCAACTACATTATAGAAACCTGTCACCGTCAAATTATAACGACCTTTCATATATTCTGCCGAAAGAGAAAAATTATGGCTGGTTTCAGGCTTCAAGTCAGGATTACCATAAATCATAAAAATACTTGCCATATCAAAATTCATATACATTTCTTTCAAAGTAGGAGCTCGGAAACCACCGGCATAGGAACCTCTCAATGAACAGTTTCCTATTTTATACATCAGTCCTAATTTGGGAGAGAAATGATTAATATCGGAATCTGAATAATAATCAAAACGTAATCCTGTGATGACATTGAAATATTTCGTCGGGTTCCAGTCAAACTGTGCAAAGCCGTCCACTGTATACTGATGTTTACTTCCATTATTGGCAAACTGATAGGACATTAAATAATCACGCATATAATCACCACCCACGGTGAGAATATGCTTACCGACAAAAGTATGATTATAAAAAGTATGAACCGAATGTTGTACATTACTATAATCACGTACATCATTAGCGTCTTGCGGCAAGTAGTCGCTCTTATCATACTGGTCGAAAGAATAAGCTATTTCCAGATCCTTATCTTTATCCAATACATAATTTCCTTTCACCCCACCACTGAAGTCTCGATAACGGTCTTTACTAGTCTGTGACTTCTCACGTTCACGAAAAAAATATCCGGCACGTGCCGTCAGTTTCAGATGGTCATTAGCAGTATAGACCAAACGTTCTTTGAAATTCCAAGTTTTATCACCATACACCTTTTTAAATGCCCAATCCTCCGTTTCCTCATTTGTTTTTCCATCTGCCAAATCTTTTTCATCTACTTGGGTATGCTGTACATTAGTCACACTATTGAATTTTCCAACATTGAAACCTATTGTTCCTCCATAACGCTGCTCATTATAAGCCCCGTAACGTCCATTGAGATTCACAGTCCAAGGCTCCGCAGGCACTTTACTTATGATGTTTACCACTCCTCCTACCGCATTCGAACCATAGAGTGAAGAAGCCGCACCTTTTACAATTTCAATACGCTCCACATTGCTCATATTCAATCGGTTGTAGTCTATATTATCCAAAGTCTCACCTGCCAGACGCTCACCATCAACCAGAAAAAGTACAGCATTTCCACCAAATCCTTGCATATTGAGAGAAACTTGCTGGTCCATGGAATAAGAGAATTCAATTCCCGGCAGTTCTGCCTGAAGTAAATCTCCAATATGGGTAGCATCTACTTTTTTTATTTCATCGGCAGTAATGACACGAGTTACAATGGGAACATCTTTCAGGAGTTTCGGAGTACGGGTTCCCGTTACAACTACAGTTTCCATATTTACAGCATCTTCTTTCAGTATAAAATCAACTTTACCTGTTTTACTGACAGACACTTTATGAGTCTGCGAGATATACCCCATGTATGAAACCTGTAGAGTATATTCTCTATTATCGGGTAATTTCAACATGTATTTTCCCTGTGTATCCGTAGTGGTTCCCAAAGTTACTTTTTCTTTTACGGAAACTGTTGCTCCCGTCAGAGGTTGTTTATTTTCATCAAATACAGTTCCCGAAATAATTCGTTGTGCTGATACTGATACCGCCATCAGCCAACACAGTATCAAGCACACGTTTCTGAGTAGTCTATGCATATCGTATGTCGGTTTACAATTCAAACGGATAAATATAATCAATAGTCATGAAGCCTTTTACACCACTAGCATTCATATAATTTGTGAGACGAACAGCCGCATAAGTTCCATCTTTCAGCTTTACCATATAAACCTTGTTTGAAAGAGTATAGGTAGGTGGCATATTACTTTTATCAACATTCAACCATTTGGATAGTTCTTCATTATAATAGGATTCCATATAAACAATATTACCATCCATCATACCTGACATATCAATGGCTATCTTAGCGGTAGTCCAAACATCCTCAACATAGGCTCCTTCGGGCATCGCATCCGCATTCCGTAAAGCAGAAAAACCTGTGAAACCGGTTTCCAATACTGCTCCAGCATTGGTTTTAACATCATAACGATGAACAGCAATATCCCATTCCTCCGGTTCTTTCTGTTCAGAATCCGTCACATTTACAGAATCTACTTTTTGTGTATGGAAATCGATAAAAGTCCAACGTCTATAATCAGTAGCATCAATATAAATAGTACCCGAATGGGTAGAAGGGTCTGTTCTTATAAAACCCAATTCATTACTATCCGAAGCAGCAGGACTATCATATATTCCTTCCAAAATACCATCACATGCCGAGAATGGCAAAAGCATCATTCCCAGTATGGTTATAATAGAGAGATATCTTTTCATGCTATTTAGTGCCTACAAAAGTCGCAGTAATAGCCATAGGCATGGCTCCCGGCTTTAGTGTAAAGATCAGATCAGCCTTTTCATCCTTAATCGTTCCTTGTAAACTTCCTGTATATTTTACAGAACCAACAGTTACATCAACAGCACTTTCCGGCAAAATATAAGTGACATTATCGGAGGTATGCACTTTAATTCCAGGTATAGCAATATCCGGCAATGACATCATTCCTTCACCAGCACCGCCAACTAGAAGAACTTGAACAGTTCCCCCTTCTTCCGCAGTAATTTTCACCTGACTGTCAGACGTTCCTTGATCATTTCCTGATACTGAGAGTGATAATGTTCCATTGTAAATACCAGCAACCTCCTGAGCCGGAATCACGGTATCTTCCTTTTTATCATCATTGTCACTACATGCTACTGCACACAATGCAATAGCCATCATCGCTAAAAAGTTTTTCAATTTCATAATACTTTAGTTTTATTGATTAATAGTTATTATTTTATGTTTTCAAATTTGTTGCAAAGTTACCCTTGCCACCAAGAGTACACAATACCTAAAAATTGGGGTTTTATTACTGATAATCATATACATCATAAAATACATGAGTACTTATTTTTAGGTATAAAGCCGAAAATTATCACCATTAATAGGTATTATCAGTATGTATTTCTATAACCAATTTTGTAAAAAAAGCAAGCATGATTAAATTGACACATCATGAAATGCCTGTGAACAAGACACTTCATCATAGAACAATAGAGATTCTGACAGTACTTACCCTACTTATAGGTAGTCCGTCATTCCTTATTTACTTCTATTGTTCCCACGACACAAATAATCCATTATGCCAATGGTTGCTTTGTACTTTGAACCATACTCCCGAAGATGGGGAATACTTATATAATCGATACTTAGTAATCAGTATCACATGAGCGGCCTTATATTCGGATTTTTATTTGTAATTTCCTTATTGTTCATTGCAATAAGAAAAAGATCCTTAGATTTATCTCCATTCCAAATCACTTATTTACATTCACTCATAAAAAAAATCAGTAAACATCTTCCACTTTATAAGCTACCATCCAAAGCATCCGGCCTTAAATACCTTATAATTTCATATGTTGATAAACTCTTTCTTAAACAGAAGATTCAATTTCATATTAGCAATGATTTAGTTGCATATTCCTCCTATAGCTTTAAAACATTTTAAATATCAAGTTATATTTGTCCGGGATAGATGTATCAAAACTTTTTTTATCTTAAAATGTTTATAATGTATGGAAATGCTATTTTTACTAAAGAATTTATACCGTGATCCTCTTGCGCTATCCAGATTCAGCCAATTCAGGTGTCTTCATATAAGTAAAGGAGAGATTATCCAAAACTTGAACGAAACCCATGAATTTCAAGTTTGTTTTGTTCTAAAAGGATCATTATGCCTATTCAGAGATCATATAGAATCCATGCCTCTGATGGCAATGCAGAATGAATTTTTCTTCATCAGCAGCCTGCATCAATGTAAAATCAAGGCAATGGATGAAGTACAACTTGTCATTCATGCATGTAATATTGTGGCTCCTTATCTACATAGCAGAACAATAGAGTATCTGCAAGATATATCCATCGAAGAAGTAAAACCGGTAGAAGTCCTTCCCATTTATCCGTTAATGCGTTCCTACTTAGATTTGCTGGTCGATTACATGAAAAATGGAACAGAAATTCCCGACTTACATCGAGCCAAAGAATATGAATTGTTCTCATTATTTAAAATTTGCTATAAGAAGAATGAAATTGCCTCCATTTTCCGTGATGCGCTATCTAACGACCTTCAATTCTTCGTATCCGTCATGACACATTACAAAGCTTGCAGAACAGCCAAAGAACTAGCTGTTTTATGTGGATATAATGATACTGTTTTCACACAGTTATTCAAAAAAAACTTCCATGGAGATACACCATATCAATGGTTACAAAAACAAACATCTTATGAAATTGAATTCAAATTAAAAAAAAGTACTTTACCTATCAAACAAATAATGCTGGACTATCATTTCAAGACTTTCTCCCATTTTACAACCTACTGTAAAAGAAATATCGGAGCTACTCCTAACGAAATACGTAAAAAAGGAGAAGAATCAAGAGATACACCTTCTCTTGAAACATATTCAGTTTCTGCAAACGATTAAACAAACATCCCGCATCCTAAAGATTATGAATATAGTTATCTCCATCATACACACTAAAGCTAATAATAAGTTTGTTTCCTGATCTCGGTATATGGATCTATTTTAAGAGTTTCTATACATCTATAATAACAAATATCACAAAACCTAATCATAATCCACCATCAATATATGGAAAACTTATCACATATACCCCTCTGTAAAATCATATAAAGCATCTACCATTTAAAACTATCCCAAAACGAACATTTAGAAAAATAGGAAACCTTTTTATGCAGATATAAAAGAAAGAACTGATTATATGCAAACAAATCTTTTAAATACGCAACTTCTTTTTAGTACCAAATATAGAACTTTGCACCCAAATAAAATGTGAATATTATTATAATGTAAATCGCACACAGCAGAATAACCTAAAATATAAAATTGCATGCCCCCCAACGATACAATATTCAATAAAGCAGAACGGAGTTTATCCAATATGTAACAACAAAGAACAATTCATTTTTAATAATTTACAGTCATGTATACAAAGAAGAAATGCAAAATTTATGTATTATCAGTGCTACTTTGCACATTTTTTTTCTCGTGCAGCAGTATTGATTTTGAATTACCCCAAGGTCCTCAGGGAACCAATGGCAAATCCGCTTATGAGATATGGAAAGAAGAAGTTGAAACCGGTCATATAAACTGGCCTTCCACCCAAGTTGATTTAGCAGACTTTTTAGTTTATATTAAAGGAGAAAAAGGAGACAAAGGAAAAGATGGAATGTCTGCATACGATCAATGGAAAATCCTGATCACCCAAGGTAATGTCACCAACCCTCATGACCCTTCGCTCATTTGGCCTTCTTCAAAAAATACAGAAGCCGATTTTTGGGATTTTCTTAGCGGAAGAGACGGAGAATCACCTCATATTGGCGAAAATGGGAATTGGTATATCGGCAATAAAGATACAAAAATCAAAGCTATCGGCAAAGATGGAAAGGATGGAATTAATGGCAAAGACGGATTTTCCGCCTATGAATTATGGAAACAATCTGTTGCTGGCGGCAATATAAATTGGCCCAAAGACCAAACAACAATGGAACATTTCTTTTTATATTTAAAAGGGAAAGATGGTGAAAATGGTATTACTCCACATGTTGGTGAAAATGGTAATTGGTATATTGGCAATCGTGATACAAATTTTCCGGCTCAAGGTCAAAAAGGAGAAAATGGTAAAGACGGAACATCCCCTTATATTGGTCCTAATGGAAACTGGTGGATCAATACATCCGATACAAAAATAAAAGCTCAAGGAGAAAAAGGAGTTAACGGAGCATCTGCATACGAATTATGGGTAAATGACGTCAAAAATGATAAAATCAAAGACAAAAATAATTCAGCATGGTCCAAAGATAAAATTACAATGGCAGATTTTTACACTTACCTCAGTGGAACAAATGGTAACAATGGAAAATCCGCTTATGAACTATGGAAAGAAACTGTAGGAACAGGCAATATGAATGATCCTAAAAATCCAGGACAAAAATGGCCTTCTGACAAAGTTTCAGAATATGATTTTTTCAATTATTTAGCTGGTAAAGACGGAATAAACGGAAGCAATGGTTTATCAGCACATGAACTGTGGAAAAATGACTTAGCTAAATTTTGCGGTACAACAGATGCACTTATTGACCACAAAAATGGTGGAGTATGGGACTGTGAAAAAAATACGTTAAAGGATTTTTATGACTATCTACACGGGAAAGATGGCAAAGACGGAGAAGATGGCAAAGACGGCAAACCCGGAGAACCAGGAAAACCGGGAACAGAAGTTACCATCATTAAGGGTATACCTAATGTTATTGCACAATATTCTCAATCAGAATATGGTGAATATGTACGCACAACTGATGGAGGTGTACTCTATAAAGTATATGATGAAACTGGACAAATCGCACCAAAAGCTCAAGTAAAAGGCATGCCGGGTATCAATGCGGAAAAAACTTACATTACCAATGAAAACGGAGAGTTTATTGTACCTAAAGAAGATTTACCCGAAATACAAGACATAAACTTACGCTGGGGAACGGTAAAAGAAGTAACCCTAGCCGGAAAGTTGCCGCAAGAATCCGCTAAAAACACATATGTTCCTAATAGAGTACGCATGAGAATGATCCTCCGCGATAATTCAAATTCATTATACGATTATCAGTATCTATATTTCTATATACAACGAAAAGTTAATCCGGAAGACCAATGGCAAAATATCCCTTCTTATTTACCTAATAGTGGTTCAAGGAATTTAGACGCATATAGAGTCTCTGACAAAAATAATCCCAACAGTATTTTGCCAGACAAAAAACTATATTCAAACCAAAGTTATAGTTCAAATAATGGAGGATATTATTACTATATTTATACCTATCGGTTCATTCAAGAAAATCCCGGAAAATTCAAAAACAATCAATCTGAATATTGGGATGGAAGTGACGTTTATTACACTGTAAAAGCTAGAGAACCTTATTATGGAGAAACTTTCCAATGGAATGGTGTTTGTTTATTAGCTCCTTATCAAATGGGACCTACGCTAAAAACATTAAAATTAAAAATAATATCCAATGGAGAAGCACCCAGTTTCTCATCTGCTGAAGGTGAATTGGATTTTTCAAAAATAGACTTTACAAGAATTTACAAATCATCGACCACACGTGTCGTTAAAGAAAATGGAATGGACTATGTAGAACCGATAGCATATACTGAAGAAGAAGCCAGCAAACTTAAAATGGCATATATCACATTCAGATATACCTCAACAGCTGGCTCACAAGAAGCATCAAGTTCTAATAACAGATCTTCTGCAGAAGTTCCAACGTTCAAAGTATTCGCACCATTTTTAAATTCATCCATATACATTGACAGTGGCAACAGTTCATATTTCTATAGATATTATCAAGGTTATCTCCGAAAAGGAAAGGATGAAAAAACATTTATTATTGAAAACTATAGCAGCTCTTATGAGTTGCCCGAAGTACAAGTTATCTATGAAGAATAAAAATATGAAGAAAATATATATACATAAAATCCATCTCATACTATGCTTTACCTCAGTATTATGTTTCGGTTTACCTATAAATGCACAACAAAATGCAAAGAATGGAGCAGCCGATAATAATAAAAAAGCATGGGAAATAGGTATAGGCGCAACCGGACTTCAAATGACACGTTTTAATGTCATTAATTTCCATACTAATAATAAAGGCGGTTACACTGTAGGTACTAATAAAAAAGATTTTATTTTTGGAGGAAATCTATATTTTGCTCGTGAACTTAACTCTCATTTTTATCTAGATTTACAAGGAACATTAGACTACAGTTCCGATCCTGTCCGTAACGGTAAAGAATCAAGATGGCTAGGTATGGCAGGAATCGGTTTACAGTGGCGTCTAGGTGAATATCTCCATTCAAATTATATTGATCCTTTCCTACGGATGGGAGCCAACTATATGTACAAGAATTTTAAGATCAACTATAAGGGGATGGAAGAATTCAACAGTGAGGAGATGGGATGGAATCTGTCAAATGATTATACTAAAGAAGGGAAAGATAAACAAAATCTTATCCCTATTTCATTGGGAATAGGCGTGAATATGTGGCTTAATGACAACATTGGCATAGGACTCCAAGGAGACTACCTCATCATGCCATACAAACATATAGCCAATTCATGGCAAGGAAGCATTCGATTGATGTGGCGCATTGGTGGTAAATCCCTAAAAGTCAAACCGGAAATTCAATATGTGGAAAAAATCATAGAAAAAGTTATAGAAAAACCTATAATCATGAAACAAATTGTAGAAACTCCAAGCCAGCCCAATGTTTTATGTGATTTATTCAACAATATCTATTTTGAGTTTGATAAAACAGAAATAACTCCTAAAGCAGCTACTATCATTGATGAAATAGCTCAAATTATGCTGACAGACACAAGCAAAAAATATCTCATCACAGGATGTACTGATGCAAAAGGATCATCACAATACAATATGGATCTATCCCAAAAACGTGCAGACGCTGTAGTCAATGCACTTATAAAGAAAGGAGTTCCCAATAAAATGTTAAAAGCAAAAGGAGTGGGCGCAAAAATATCGTATGCATCTCAGAATGCTCCCAACGAAATACGAGAAGGAGATCGTAAAATTATAGTTCAAATCATTACAAATATGGATTATTGGAATTATATACCATAAAAAATTTCCCCTCTATCAAAACGGCATATATTCCTATATCGTGGAATATAGCCGTTTTGCATATTCCAAAGAAAAGTTCGAGCCATGTATACCCTCATGCCCTCACTGCATATATAACAGGTTTATTATTAACGGTTTATGTAGTAAGGATAAAAAAAATTGCTCTCATTCATGCTCTCATACTCTCACAATGTTTTGAAGTATATTTCCACATAAATTACTTGTTTTCAGCCACATACCATTTTCTTATAGATCGTTTCGACTTGATATAAAGTAGGGTGTTTTAGGCTTTTTCCCCGCAAAAAGTACGCATGAAAGGTCTGTACCTCCACAGAATGACGGTTTACGATGCATTGGTAACAATAAAAAAGACCAAGACGTTTTTAAAAAAGTTCCTGTTCTTTTTTAAAAAGGTCGTCGTCTTTTTTGAAAAGTTCTTGATCTTTTTTGAGAGCATGAAGATATCACATATGTAAGCA
>OLNZ01002051.1_pt1 | contig 12749 bp, 10 predicted proteins | sample 1672981 | NCBI WGS metagenome assembly OLNZ01 (sample SAMEA3136743, study PRJEB25190) | human gut metagenome | biome: human gut; feature: human-associated habitat; material: faeces | place: Austria | collected 2013
AACTATAACGGTCCTAAGGTAGCGAAATTCCTTGTCGGGTAAGTTCCGACCCGCATGAAAGGCGTAATGATTTGGGCACTGTCTCAACGAGGGGCCCGGTGAAATTGAAATACCTGTGAAGATGCAGGTTACCCGCGACTGGACAGAAAGACCCCATGGAGCTTCACTGCAGCTTGAGATTGAATCTCGGTGATGCATGCACAGGATAGGTGGGAGACTTTGAAGTATGGGCTTTGGCTTATACCGAGTCGATGTTGGGATACCACCCTTGTATTGCTGAGATTCTAACACGGAGGCTAACAACCTCGTGGACCATCTCAGGTAGGCGGTTTGACTGGGGCGGTCGCCTCCGAAAGAGTAACGGAGGCGCCCAAAGGTTCCCTCAGGTCGGACAGAAACCGACCGAAGAGTGCAAAGGCAGAAGGGAGCTTGACTGCGAGACAGACAAGTCGAGCAGAGACGAAAGTCGGGCTTAGTGATCCGGTGGTACTGTGTGGAAAGGCCATCGCTCAACGGATAAAAGCTACCCTGGGGATAACAGGCTAATCTCTCCCAAGAGTTCATATCGACGGGGAGGTTTGGCACCTCGATGTCGGCTCATCACATCCTGGAGCTGGAGTAGGTTCCAAGGGTTGGGCTGTTCGCCCATTAAAGTGGTACGCGAGCTGGGTTCAAAACGTCGTGAGACAGTTTGGTTCATATCCATCGCGGGCGCAAGAAGTTTGAGGGAGGCTGCTCCTAGTACGAGAGGACCGGAGTGGACGGATCAACGGTGTACCAGTTGTCACGCCAGTGGCACGGCTGGAAAGCCGCATCCGGAAAGGATAAACGCTGAAAGCATCTAAGCGTGAAGCCCGTCCCGAGATGAGACTTCTCATCAGCAATGAGTAAGACCCCTTAAAGACGATGAGGTTGATAGGCTGTGAGTGGAAGGCCCGTAAGGGTTGGAGCGACGCAGTACTAATAGGTCGAGGTCTTAACTTGAATTTCACAAGCGCGACCAAGTGGCGAGAGCCCTTCGGAAAACTTTTCTTCTATATAGTTTTGAGAGAACAGACACTCTCAACGATTCAGTGGCGATAGCTGTGAGGATACACCCGTACCCATGCCGAACACGGTAGTTAAGCTCACAAACGCCGAAAGTACTTGGCTGGAAGCGGCCCGGGAGGATAGGAAGCTGCTGATTAACTAAAAAGGATCAATCATGTAAATGGTTGGTCCTTTTTAGTTTGTCGTACATTCTAGATTGGCCGGAATCGCCGGGAGGAACAAGCCGCTGATTAACTGAAAGCACATCTGCAAAGATGTCCTTTGGACTTGCTTTTAAGGGAATTTGTCATATGCTATAAAAATTTTTTATCCCCAATAAAATAAATATGTCACATCTTGTCCAAGGGGAATGGTAGAATAAAAATAAATAAGAATTTGATTTGGGAAAAGAAGGAAAAAGAAATAATGGGAGAAATTATGATAATAGCACATAGGATGATAGATGAAGATGGAAATGTGCAGGTCCAATCGCTGCGGGAACACAGCCGTAACGTGGCGCGCCTATGCTGTGCTGCCTGTATGGCGGTAAACTTAGGCCATGTAGGTTATTTGATAGGCTTGCTTCATGATATGGGAAAAGCGGCTGAGCCCGTACAACGACGTTTATCGGGAAGTCCAGAAAAGTATCCCCATGCCTATGCAGGAGCTCGATGCCTGGTGGAGCGCTTAGAAGCAATGGAAAAGGCAGGTCCGATAAATCCTTATATGTACTTGTTGGTGGAGTTGGCGGCAACGGCCATCCTTTGGCACCATTCCGGTAGAAAGGACATGGTGGATCCTTTTGGAAAGGAAATCTGGCAAAATGGGCTGCGGAGGGGACAGGATGATGCTGTCTATGAGCAGGGGCTGCACTCTTTTTTTGAGGATTGCTGTACGGAGGAGGAGTTACAGGAGCATATCGTATTTGCAGTTAAAGAAATTAAGGGTGTGTTTAAGAAGATCAATGAAGCTTTTGGTCCGAAAGGAAGAACTCCTGTGCGTCGTCACTTTTTCATCGGGATGCTTCAGCGGTTTTTATTCAGCGTTTTGGTGGATGCAGATTGGACGGATACGTCGGCATTTATGAATGTAGAAATTCATTCAAAGGAAAAGAAGGAGGTCTCGTGGCAGGAGGAATGGGATGAATTACAGATGCGCGAGAAAGAAAGAGCCATGCAGCGGAAGGAAGAATGGGAAAAGCTGCAGTTTTGTACCGAAGATTACATGTGCCGTTTACCCGTAAATTATACGATTGACAAAATGAGGCAGAAGATTTCCGAGGGATGTCTTCACCATGTTGCTGACGGACCGGGGATTTATCGGCTGTATGTACCTACCGGCGGTGGGAAAACATTGACCGGGCTTCGCTACATGATCCATGCGGCGAAAAGGCAAAATGCAAAGCACATCTTTTTCTTTATTCCCTACAAAAGTATTATTGAACAAAATGCGGAAGTCTTTCGCAAAGTTTTAGGATCTCAAAATGTGTTGGAACATCACTCCGATGTTGTGCTTGATAGTGAAGATTCTGCCGCTATGGAGGAAAATAAAAAGCTTCTCATGCAAATGGCCCGGTGGCAGGAAACTCCCTGCATTGTCAGCACGATGGTACAGTGGCTCAATACGCTTTTCGCCGGGCCAAGGAGCAATGTACGAAGAATGGCTGGGATGGTGCATTCCATACTTCTGTTTGATGAAGTACAGACGGTCCCGAGAGAAATGGTCTTTATGTTTAATCTGGCCATTGATTTTCTCCATAAAATATTGGGATGCACAATTATTTTGTGTACGGCGACGCAGCCGGATCTGAGGCATGTGGAACAGCCAGTGCTGTATGCCAAGTCTATGGATTTGGCAGAGGGATATGAACAGGATTTTAAAGATTTCAAGCGGACTCATGTGGTCGTTCAGACTGTTCCCGGCGGGTATACCGCAGAAGGGATTGGCGATTTTGCCCAATTGCTTCTAAATGAAAACCGCAGTCTGCTGATTATCGTAAATACGAAAAAAGCGGCGGAAGCGGTGTATGAGGAAATCAAAAGGATCGAGCTGCCGGATATGGAGCTGTATTGTTTATCTGCTAATTTATGTACAGCACATCGGCAGCAAGTAATCAAAGATATTAAAAAGTGGCAGGCAAAGACAGATAAAAAGCAGGAAGATCGACTGGTCTGTGTAAGTACCCAGCTCATTGAAGCGGGTGTGGATTTGAGCTTCTCCTGCGTGATCCGGAGCATGGCAGGGCTCCCCAGTGTGGCACAGGCCGCCGGACGATGCAACCGCAATGGAGAGTCGACATGCCGGAATGTATATCTCATCAATTGCAATGATACCTTAGAGGATCTCCGGCGCTTGCCTGATATTGATGATGCAAGGCAGGTAACAGAGCGTATTATAAAGGAACATCCCCAGGAAGATTTATTATCACCAGATATGATACAAGAGTATTATCATATTTATTTTAATAACGATTCAAAGGATTATACGAAGAATCAGGCAGATAAGATGAAGTATACTATTTCCTTGCCGGAAGACCGGCACAAAAGAATTAGTCTTTTGGATTTGCTGAGTACTTACCAAGAAGGCAGGATCCCGCTGCAAAAGGGATGGAAAAAGGAGGATTACAATTGGAGAGGAGCCTGCACGATGACACAGGCGTTTTCCTTGGCAGAAAGCCATTTTAAAGCTATCCCAGATGAAAATGTATCGGTGATTGTACCATATGAGGAAGGGAAAATGAGGATTGCTGATTTATTGTCGGCTAAACCAAAAGCTATTCGTTCCATCCTGTCCAAGCTCCATCTCTACACCGTGAGCATCAGCCAAGGAGCATGCAAGTGTCTGGAAGAACAGTATGGCATCATACGTGCCTGTGATGGAGAAGTGCTTATTCTGCAGGAGGGATATTATGATCCGGATAAGGGAATCAGAATGAAAAAAGGGGAAATGGATTTTTGTTTTTATTGATGTTTATGTAGTTTACTGCAGAAAGAAGGGAGTATTGTGAAATATTCCAATACGATTGAAGCCCGTGTGTGGGGAAGGTATGCGCTTTTCAGCGATCCCATCACGCGGGTGGGCGGGGAAAAATATACCTATCCAGTGCCGACATATCAGGCATTGAAAGGCATCATGGAAAGCTGCTATTGGAAGCCCACGTTTACCTGGGTGATCGATGCTGTACGTATTATGCATGTGGTTGAAACAGAATCCAAAGGAATTCGTCCCATTCGATACAATGATGGGACTAATGATTTGTCCATTTATACATATTTGACAAATGTTGAATATCAGGTACAGGCTCATTTCGAATGGAATCTTTACCGGAAAGATTTAGCAAAAGACAGAAATGAAAATAAGCATTACTGGATTGCCAGGCGGATGCTGGAACGGGGCGGCCGACGGGATATTTTTCTCGGGACGAGGGAGTGTCAGGGATATATTGAACCCTGTGTCTTTGGTGAAGGAGAAGGTGCCTACGACCACTCGCCGTCAATGCCCCTTGGCGTGATGGTACATGGGATTACTTATCCTGATGAAAGCTCCAATCAAATGATGCAGGTTCGTCTGTGGCACCCTGTGATGGAAGAGAGAGGAATCATTCACTTTTGCCGCCCGGAAGAATGTCCCATGATCCGGCCTATTAGAAAGGGAACGGTTAAATCCTTTGTCATTGGAAATACAATGCAAAGCTGTGATGACTCGGAGAAGGAGATGAATAGCGATGGGATGGCTGGATCATTGCATTTCCGTATTTGATGGGAATCCTGCTTTTGTTGGGAAAATGGAACCTGGGTTAGTGCCGCTCGTCCCAATCAGCCACACAACGCAAAAGGTCAATATTGAAGTGGCTCTGACAGGGCGGGGGGATTTCGTCCGGGCAAGGGTGCTCCGGCCGGATGAAATGAATACGATCATTCCCTGTACAGAGAAATCTTCTGCGAGGACCTCTGGATTGGCACCCCATCCGTTATTTGATAAGCTGCAGTATATAGCAGGTGACTATGTGCAGTATGGTGGGGGAAAAAAGAAATTTGGCTACGAAGAATACATGAAGCGTCTGCAGGATTGGTGTAGTTCCCCTTATGCCCATCCTTATGTACAGGCTGTATACACATACCTGCAGAAGAAATGCTTGATCCATGATTTGTCAGAATATAAGATCCTTCCGGTGAATCAAGATGGAAGCTTGATGAAGAACTGGAAGGGAGGGAAAGAAAACGCTCCTGCCATTTTTCAGAATATGGATAAAGACAAAACAGCCTTTGATTCCTTTGTGCGTTTTTCCGTCAACGAAGTACGCCTTTGCGATGATCCAGATGTGTGGAAAAGCTTTCAGGACTACATGGAAGAGGAATTGCAAAAGGAGGATTATTGTTATGCAGAAGGGAAAAAGACTAAAATTTCTGAACTGAGTCCCTATAAGGTTCGCAATGCAGGGGATCGGGCTAAGCTCATCTCCAGCAATGATACGACAAATTTTACATTTCGCGGCCGTTTTCTCACCGCTGGGGAGGCCATGGCTATTGGTTACGAAGCAACGCAAAAAGCACACAGCGCGCTGCGGTGGCTGATTTCCAGACAGGGTACGCCGTATGGGGAAGAGATCATTCTTACTTGGGGTATGGGAAATGAACCACTGCCATCATCTCAGTCGGATACATTGGATATGGTACAGCAAGGGTGGGATGAATTTGGATTTGACCGTAATGATGCTGCGGCTGTGACTAAAACGGAAGAAAGCTTTGCCAAAGCCTTTAATAAAGTTATCCAGGGATATAAAGAGAGGATTCCGGCGAATGCGTCCATTTCCGTGATTGCCTTAGATGCGGCGGTACCAGGACGGCTGGCTATCCGGTATTATCGTGAGCTGCAGGGATCCCGATTCCTTGAGCGCATTGAAGATTGGCATCGAAAATTTCGGTGGAAATTGGAATACAGGAAAGCAGAATTGAAGCCGGGGGAGAAGCCTGAGCAGGTGTCCTTTATGGGAGCGCCTGCGCCGCTCGCAATCATAGAAGCGGCCTATGGAGAGAAAGCGGATGACAAATTGAAAAAGCAGGCTATCGAGAGGATACTGCCATGTATCATCGATGGAAAAAACATCCCAGTGGATATCATGAAAAGCGCTGTATACCGGGCAACTGCAAGTGTATCGTTGGAATTTTGGGAAGCCAATAAGGTAAGAAGTATTGCGTGCGCTTTGGTTTGCGGGTATTATGCCCGGAAAGGAGAAAGTATCACTATGGGATTGGATAAAAATTGCAGTGATAGAAGTTATGTATTTGGTAGGATACTGGCTTGTGCGGAACAGGTGGAAAGACATGGACAGCGTCTTTCTGGTGCAGATGCGAACATGAGAGTGACCAATGCAGAACGTCTTATGGCGGTCTTTACAAAACGACCCAAACATACAACAGATTTGCTGCATACCAAACTGAGACCTTATCTGGATCGCATCCGTACTAAATCCAATTATGACTCCAGCGCGTATCTTACGATGCTGTCTTTATTAGACCGTTTAGGACCAGAAGCATTTACAGATGAACCGCTCAGTGAAAAATATTTGCTCGGCTATGCAAGCCAAAAGCTGGCTTTTATGGAAAAGAATAAAGAATATAAAGAACAGCAGGATAATCATTGATTGTTGACAGGAGGATACCATCATGGAAACTTTACAGAATAAAATTGATTTTGCCGTGGTATTTGCTGTATCACATGCGAATCCCAATGGAGATCCGCTCACCGGGAACCGCCCCCGTGAAACCTATGACGGATATGGAGAAATTTCCGATGTCTGTTTGAAGCGGAAAATTCGTAACCGCTTGATGGATTTTGGTCAGCGGGTATTCGTTCAGTCTGATGACCGCAGCAATGATGGGTATAAAAGCTTGAAGGAAAGAGCGGATGCCAATCCCGAGCTGAAAAAGGCTGGAAAGGATAAGGATTCTTTTGCGAAAGCCGCTTGCCAGAGCTGGATCGATGTACGCAGCTTTGGTCAGGTATTTGCTTTTAAAGGGAAAGGGAAAAGCGGGGATGGCGTTTCTGTAGGCGTACGAGGGCCTGTATCCATTCATTCTGCCTTTAGTGTAGATCCCATCATTAGCAGCAGCCTGCAAATCACTAAAAGCGTGAATGGTGAGCCAGGCGAAAAAAAGGCCAGTGATACGATGGGAATGAAGCACCGTGTAGATTTTGGGCTTTATGTGACCTACGGTAGCATCAACTGCCAACTGGCAGAAAAGACAGGATTTACCTCAGACGATGCAGAACTGATCAAAAAAGCATTACATACACTCTTTGAAAATGATGTCTCCTCTGCGCGACCAGATGGCAGTATGGAAGTCGTAAAACTGTATTGGTGGACACATAACTGTAAAGATGGACAATATTCTTCGGCTAAGGTGCATCGTCTGCTGCATATTGTCAAAAAAGATGGCGTAGAAATCGCCCGGTCTGCAGAAGATTATCAGATCACTTGTGATACGCTGCCTAATTTGGATGTGAGTGTATATGATGAAATCTGACGATTACCTGCAAATGTCAGGCATCCAACATTTTTGTTTCTGTCGCAGACAATGGGCGCTGGCCTATATGGAAATGCAATGGAGTGAAAATCTGCGTACCGCAGAAGGACGTCTGGCACATCAGCGGTGCCATGATGAAGAGTCAGTAGAAAAAAGAGGAGATCTTCTCATTGTCAGGGGCATGCGGGTGCAGTCGAAGCGGCTGGGTCTTTCCGGAGCTTGTGATGTCGTGGAATTCAAGCAATCTTCGGATGGGGTGGATTTACAGGGATATGAAGGGACTTGGATTCCCTTTCCTGTGGAATATAAACATGGACATGAGAAAGAGAACGATGCGGATCGGCTGCAGCTCTGTGCTCAGGCAATGGCTTTGGAAGAAATGCTGGTCTGCGATATCCCTCAAGGCAGTATTTTTTACATCGAAACAAAGCGCAGAGAACGCATCATATTTACAGACGAATTGCGTCATCATGCCGTGAAAATGGCAGAAGAAATGCATGACTATTTTCGACGGGGATACACGCCAAAAGTGAAAGTGGGAACCTTTTGCAATGCCTGCTCTTTGAAAGAACTTTGTGTGCCTAAGCTTTGCTCTAGGGCAGATCCAGTTAAGTATATCCGGCAGCACATGGAGGAGCCATGAGACGTTTACTGAATACACTGTTTGTACTCTCTGAAAATGGATACTTGACGGTAGATGGGGAAAACGTAGTCGTTAGCCGGGGAAAGCAGGAAATTGGGCGAATCCCCATGCATACGATAGAGAGTATCCGCTCTTTCAGTTATGCCGGAGCCAGTCCCGCCCTGATGGGAGCCTGTGCGACGAGGGGGATTGATGTATGTTTCTTTTCTCCCCGGGGCCGTTTTCTGGCACGAGTCGTGGGAGAAGAACGGGGAAATGTACTGCTGCGCCAGCAGCAATACCGTATTGCCGATGATCAGAATGTAAGCTGCTGCTATGCAAGAAATTTCATCTTGGGAAAAGTCTATAATGCGCGATGGGTATTGGAAAGGGCAACTAGGGACCATCCCCAGCGAATTCCCGTGGAAAAGGTCAAGCTATGTTCTGGTCAAATGGCCAGCCAGCTTCCCTATATCAGGAATTGTGACAATATGGAACGATTGCGGGGACTGGAAGGAGAAGCAGCACAGCAATATTTCAGCGTGTGGAATCATATGATTCTAAGGCAAAAAGAGGATTTCATCTTCTACGGAAGAAATCGTCGCCCGCCAAGAGATCCGGTCAATGCGCTTCTGTCCTTTGCTTATGTCCTTTTATCTTTGGATTGCGCAGCTGCTTTGCAGAGCGTTGGGCTTGATCCCTATGTAGGCTTCCTTCATCGACCAAGGCCGGGGAGGAGGGGTCTGGCGCTGGATCTGATGGAAGAGCTTCGGGCCGTTTATGCAGACCGTTTTGTACTGTCTTGCATCAATCGTCAGATCATTTCATTAAAGCATTTCTTTCATCAGGAAAGTGGGGCGGTGCTAATGACCGAGGACGGACGACAGGCGTTTCTTAAAGCATGGCAGACAAAGAAACAAGAGACGATCACACATCCTTTCCTAAAAGAAAAAATGATGTGGGGGCTGGTTCCTTTTGTGCAAGCTCTCTTATTGGCTCGTACTATCCGAGGTGATATTGAGGAATATCCTCCGTTTTTCTGGAAATGAAGGAGACAGATAATGCTGGTATTGGTTACTTATGATGTAAATACTGAGACCAAAGAAGGACGGCGGAGACTGAGAAAAGTCGCTAAAATGTGTGTGAACTTTGGGCAGCGCGTGCAGAATTCTGTATTTGAATGTATATTGGATGCGGCGCAATACGCAGTATTCAAATCCAATCTGACAGAATTAATTGATGAAGAAAAGGACAGTTTGCGGTTTTATCAGTTGGGAAATTCCTATAAGAACAAAGTAGAACACCGGGGCGTCCATCCTCGGTTTTCACAGGATGATATTTTGCTTCTATAGCAGCTGGTGCGAAGTCATAGTGCTCATAGTTTTTGTGGAAGTATCGCACCATTGGGAATCGATAAATTTCCTCAAGAACTATACAAATCTTATCGAAATTATCTCATGAAAAGATATTATGCGTTTTTCCATGTGTTTTTCCTAATGGAAATTACAAAAACAGAGAAGAAATCTCATGTTTTTGCTGTCGCTCCCCATGCGGGGGGCGTGGATTGAAATAATGGTGAACAAGAGTACCCCGGCGCGTCTACTGGTCGCTCCCCATGCGGGGGGCGTGGATTGAAATATGTTTTCCGCCATCACAGATAAAATGGCTCTCGTCGCTCCCCATGCGGGGGGCGTGGATTGAAATATCATTGACAGCTATATCGACATGAAATGCGCTCGTCGCTCCCCATGCGGGGGGCGTGGATTGAAATACGACGCTGCATGTTCGGAATTCGATTGCCGTATTGTCGCTCCCCATGCGGGGGCGTGGATTGAAATACTGTTCGCATAATGCTGCGCCTGGGATGCCACTGTCGCTCCCCATGCGGGAGCGTGGATTGAAATACGAAATACCTTAATGCATCCGGCGCGTGATCCCTGTCGCTCCCCATGCGGGAGCGTGGATTGAAATATGTGGCTTGTCGTCATCTTCGCTCTGATGGGCGGGTCGCTCCCCATGCGGGGAGCGTGGATTGAAATGGGCTAGAACGGGAGATCTCCGTCAGCTCTGCTGTCGCTCCCCATGCGGGGATCGTGGATTGAAATATGACCGTCGCGGTATATACCCGAAACGGCGACGTCGCTCCCCATGCGGGGAGCGTGGATTGAAATACTGCCGCATAGGTAGCCTGGGATTGGCAATAAAAAAGCCCTGAAGGGGGCTTTTTTATTTTTTCTCTATATTTTTTGATTTTCCGTCAATGCTCTTATTGTCTCACAGGGCGAGGCGGTAGATCTCTTCGAGGTCTTTGGCGGAGAGGTCGACGAAGCCGTGGAGGAGGTGGTCTTTTCCGCCTTTCCAGGCGATGGTTTTCTCTGCCATTTCGGCAAAGCGGGTGTCATCGATGCCGATCTCTGTGAGGGTGGTCGGGAGGCGGAGCTGTTTTTTGAAGTATTTCCGCAGGCGTTTGATGCCTTTCTGTGCGATCTTGATGGTGTCCTTGCCTTTGGGGGAGACGCCCATGACGCCTACGGCAAAGCGGGCGATGCGGGGGGCGGTGGTTTCGTCCAGGACGTAGGTGAGGAAGGCGGGGGTGAGGATGGCGAGGCCGAGGCCGTGGGTGATGTCGTAGTGGGCGGAGAGTTCGTGCTCGATGCCGTGGCAGGTCCAGGAGACGGAATGGCCGCTGTCGATGAAGTCGTTGATGGCCCAAGAGGCGGTCCAGAGGAGGTTTGCGCGGGCGTCTTCATTGGCGGGGTCAGCCATGGCGATGGGGGCGTCTTTCATGACGGAGCGCATCATGGCTTCCATGTAGGCTTCGGTGGCAGGGAAGGTTTCTTCTTTCTGGAAGTAGACTTCCATGATGTGGGAGAGGATGTCGGCGGAGCCGCAGGCGGTCTGATAGGCGGGGACGGTGTAGGTGTTTTCGGGGCAGAGGAAGGAGACGGAGGGGCGGAAGGCCTGGGCGGTCCATCCGTATTTTTCTTCGGTCTCGGGGTTGGTGATGACGGCGCTGGCATTCATTTCGGAGCCGGTCGCGGCGATGGTGGGGATGGTGATGAGAGGGAGGGCGGTGTCGATGGCGGCGCGGCTTCGGATGAGGTCCCAGGGGTCGGCGTCGTAGGGGGCGCTGCCTGCGATGACTTTGGCGGTGTCGAGGACGGAGCCTCCGCCGAGGGCGAGGATGAGGTCGAGGCGTTTTTCGCGGACGAGGCGGATGCCTTCGCGGACGAGGCTGATCTCGGGATTTGGCTTGACGCCGGAGAGGCCGTAGCAGTCGACATTGGCTTTGCTGATTTCTGTGAGGACTTTGTCAAAGAGGCCGCTCTTTTTGGCGGAGCTGCCGCCGGTGATGAGGAGGACGCGGCTGCCGAGGCGGCTGATCTCTTCGGGAAGGTGGGCGAGCATGCCGTTTCCGAAGTAGACTTTGGTGGGGTTATGGTAGATGAAATCGTGGGTCATGGGGATGCCTTTCTTGTCATGGGTGACTAGGGAAATGCTGATTGAATCATTTTTCCTTCAACGGGTTTGGTGGGTTCTATGGGTTCATAGGGCGCAACGGGGGAGGTGTTCCTTTCACTTTTTCGGCAGACTTGGATTCCTTGTCTCGGCGATCCATTTTGTGAAATCTTCGGGGGAGATGCCGAGGCGTGCTTCTGCCCAAGGTTTCCATTTTTCGGATTTTTTACGCGCGGCAAGGATGTCTTCCATGGAGGTGCCGGTGTGCTGCTCTAAGAGGTAGGCGAGGCGGAGCCAGTGGTTCGGGTAGCCGTCTTGCAGCAGGGGGATGGCGCGGTCTTCGGGGATGCCGTAGAAGCGGTGAAGGCGGCGGGCGCGATGGCGCAGGAGGCGTTCTTCGTAGAGCGCAGCGGTGAGACCTAGCTTTTTCTGGATGCGTCCCCATGGGTCATCTTTCCGCATGTCGAGGATGGTATCGATGGGGACTTCGGCGAGGATGGAGAGAAGGGCGGCTTTGTCGATTTCAAGGAAACGGAGGCCGCTTGAGAGAAGGGCTTCTGCTTTGTCTTGGGGGATTTCGTACTTGTAGTGGATGCTTCGGATCTGGTCATCTAATGTGGGTTCGCTGCGTTTCATAGGGGGGTCCTTTCGTGCAATGAATGGTTTTCTCTATTGTAACATAGATGGGAGAGGGGTTCGGGGGCGTGTTGCCCTTTGATTGAGCGAAAGAGGGGGAACAGGTTCTATAGGTTCAAGAGGCTCGACGGGGGTGGTGCGGCGCATTTCGTCATCCTGAGCGGAGAAAAACGTCGTATGTAAAAAAATGGCTTATCTGAAATTATGAGAACTGAGTCGAAGGATCTAAGCGCCGCGGAGTTTTAGAATATAGGGTATTCTCGTATTGTAGCCTTCCCCTTGCGGGAAAGGTGCCCCGTAGGGGCGGATAGGGCACAGGCGGCAGGAAAGACAGATGAGGAAAGCGGAGAGGCGCGCGGCATATGTGTGGGAAGCGCAAGGCCAAGACCGCGAATGACAACGACTTAATCAGTGTTTCCTTAAAATCATTCGCGCCCCTTCCTCTGGAAGGGGCAGACGAGCGAAGCGAGGCGGGG
>OLNZ01002060.1_pt1 | contig 12717 bp, 14 predicted proteins | sample 1672981 | NCBI WGS metagenome assembly OLNZ01 (sample SAMEA3136743, study PRJEB25190) | human gut metagenome | biome: human gut; feature: human-associated habitat; material: faeces | place: Austria | collected 2013
TTCCATCCTGATCATGAACTGCACCACCTGGCTGCTGGATAAGTACATCCGTCCCACCATCTACGGTGCTCCCAAGAAAGAAAAGAAGGAGGCGGCTGCAAAATGAAGATCTCCGGTAAGTTTATTCTGAAGGTCGCCGGCACCCTGACCGTTATTTCCCTGATTACGGCCTTCCTGCTGGGCCTGGTCAACGGCGTCACCAAGGACAAGATCGCCGCCATCGATGCGGAAAAGACCCGCGTGGCCATGAGCGCCGTTGTCCCCGAGGGCAGCGAGTTCACCGACGCGCTGGATCTGACCGACGACGTGGTGGCCGCAGCTAAGGCCCAGGGCGGCACCGTCAGCGAGCTGTACGGCGTCACCAACGGCGGCGCTGAGGCTGGTTATGTGGCCAAGGTTGCCGCTTCCGGCTCCCAGGGCACCATCACCATGATGGTGGGCATCGACGCCAACGGCGCCATCACCGGCATCTCCGTGGTCAACAGCTCCGAGACCTCCGGCATCGGCACCAAGGTCGTTGAGAACAAGCCCAACGCCGCCGGTACCCCCGTCCTGGATCAGTTTATCGGCATGTCCGGCGCCGGCTCTCTGGTGGTGGGCAGCAACATCACCGCCGTCTCCGGTGCCACCGTTTCCACCAAGGGCATCACCATGGGCGCCAACGCCGCCCTGGCTGCCGTGGAAGCTCTGGGCTAAGAAAGGAGGAGCTGCAATATGAACTTTGGCAAGCAATTCAAAGAGGGCCTGATCACCCAGAACCCCGTGCTGGTGCAGCTGCTGGGTATGTGCTCCACCATGGCCATCACCACGTCGTTCTTCAACGGCCTGGGCATGGGCGTGTCCGTGCTGATCATCCTGACCCTTTCCAACATTTTCATCGCGCTGCTGCGCAAGATCATCCCCAATGAGGTCCGTATCGCCTGCTTCATCGTGGTCATCGCCGGTTTCGTCACCTGCGTGGACCTGCTGCTCAAGGCGTTCGTTCCCGCCCTGTCCAACTCCCTGGGCGTGTTCATCCCCCTGATCGTGGTGAACTGCATCATCCTGGGCCGTGCCGAGGCCTTTGCCTCCAAGAACACGGTGGGCGCTTCCACGGTGGACGGCATCTGCCAGGGCATCGGCTATACCATCGTCCTGATCATCATGTGCGTGTTCCGCGAGCTGCTGGGCTCCGGCAAGTTCGGCGGCGGCCTGTTGGGCGGCGGCGGACTGGGCAGCGCCCCCGGCATCACCATCTTCCCCGAGGAGTTCGGCATCAAGCTGCTGACTCTGCCTGTCGGCGGCTTCCTGACCCTGGGCGCCCTGATCGCCCTGATGCAGTGGGCCCTGGCCAAGAGCGAAAAGAAAAAGGAGGCCAAGTAAGCTATGTCTATTACGACTCTGCTCGCCATTTCTCTTGGCGCTATCCTGACCAATAACTTTATCTTTGCCCAGTTCCTGGGCTGCTGCCCCTTCCTGGGCGTGTCCAAGAAGATCGACACCGCCGTGGGCATGGGCGCGGCCGTGACCTTCGTTATGGGTCTGGCCTCCGCATTCTGCTACCTGGTGAACCTGATCCTCATCCCCCTGCACCTGGAGTTCATGCAGACCGTGGCCTTCATCCTGGTCATCGCCGGTCTGGTGCAGTTCGTGGAAATGTTCCTGAAGAAGAACATCCCCACCCTGTACACCGCCCTGGGCGTGTACCTGCCCCTGATCACCACCAACTGCGCCGTGCTGGGCGTCGCCCTGCTGAACGTGCAGAATGACTACAACTTCATCGGGTCCGTGGTCTACGGCATCACCGGTGGTCTGGGCTTCCTGCTGGCCATCTTCCTGTTTGCCGCCGTCCGCGAGCAGCTGGAGGTTTCCAGCGACAGTCCCAAGTCCTTCGAGGGCTTCCCCATCGCGCTGGTCACCGCCGGCCTGATGGCTCTGGCCTTCATGGGCTTCAGCGGCCTGAAGGTCTGGTAAGGAGGAAGAATTATGGAATTTACTACTGTCATTTGGGCCGTTGTGATCCTTGGCGCTCTTGCCATCGTGTTCGGCCTGATCCTGGCGGTGGCCGCCAAGGTCTTTGAGGTAGAGGTGGATCCCCGCCTGCCCGAGATCCAGGCATGTCTGGCCGGCGCCAACTGCGGCGGCTGCGGCTATCCCGGCTGCGGCGGCTGCGCTGAGGCCATTCTGGCCGGCAAGGCTCCCATCAACGCCTGCGCTCCCGCCGGCGCCGAGGGCGCTGCCAAGATCGCTGCCATCATGGGCATGGCGGCTCCCTCCGGCGAGAAGATGGTGGCCCACGTTCTGTGCAACGGCGGCGTCAATGCGGTGAAGAACTTCGAGTATCGCGGCGTCAACGACTGCCTGGCCGCCACCAAGGTCCTGGCCGGTGACGTGCTGGCCTGCAAGTACGGCTGCCTGGGCTTCGGCTCCTGTGTGGCCGCCTGTAAGTTCGACGCCATCCATGTGGGCGAAAACGGCGCTGCCGTGGTGGACAAGGAAAAGTGCACCAACTGCGGCGCCTGCCGCGAGGCCTGCCCCCGGAAGCTGATCGTGGAGGTCCCCTATTCCAAGAAGGTGTTCGTCAACTGCTCCAACAAGGACAAGGGCCCCGCCGTTACCAAGGTCTGCGCCAACTCCTGCATCGGCTGCGGTCTGTGCCAGCGCACCTGTAAGTTCGACGCCATCCATGTGGTCAACAACGTGGCCGTCATCGACTATACCAAGTGCAAGGGCTGCACCATGTGCGCCAAGGCCTGCCCCCGCAACGCCATTGAGCCTATCCCCACCCCCGAGGAGAAGGAGAAGTTCAAGGCCGCTCAGAAGGCTGCCGCCGAGAAGAAGGCCGCTGCCGCCAAGGCTGCTGCCGAAAAGGACGCCGCCCAGAAGGCTGAGTAAGCCAAGCGAAAAGCTGATAAAAATGCCGTCCGCCATCGTATGGGTGCTCATAAGACAGTAATTCTAAGAATTACGAAATGAGCATCTGTCAGGCGGGATTGGCAGCGAAATAACGGGTATCTGGTGAAAGCCGGATACCCGTTATTTTTTTGCCGTCACGGAAAGCAATAGATTCATTCACAGCTTTCAGGTATAACTACCTTAAATCAATCCCATCCATTCCGAAATTTTTTCAAAAAATCTCAAAAAAGTTTGGAAGCATTGGAACATTTCGGCCCTTCTCATCGAGGAACTGCTGAAACAGGGAACGGCGTGACCGAAGCCACGCCGTTCCCGAGAAAATACGATATTACTTTCTTATGACCCCTGTCCGATATGGCAGCGGGATTTTTTCAGGCGGAAGTCTTTGCAAAGTCCGCGATCATGGCATCGATGCCCTGCATGATCTCATAGCATGAGTCGGTCTTTTTGAAAGCAGGGGTGTAGAAAATCTTCTTCTGCCGGTCGCAGCAGTATTCCGTCGCCTTCAGCGGCGGCACCTCTTCCAGCAGCAGATCGCCGCCCAACAGGCCCCGAAGGAAGTCAATACCGGCGCACATGGCTGCAATAGGCTTGCTGGCGGCAGCAAAATACCGGACGCAGTCAGCCACAGCCTGGGAGTGCTGGTAATTGGTCAGCAGTCCCAGTCCGCCGGGTATCACCAATGCGTCGTAATCCTCCCAGCAAACATCCCGAATTTTTCGCAGCATCCCGCGGCCCAGGCGAGCAGATTCTTTCAGGATCTGGCGTTCCTGATCAGGCTGGCCCGTCAGATGATCCACGGTGAGCACCGGGATATCATCCGCCACAGGCTGATAGGTGCACCCATATTTTTCCAGAGCGGTGTAGGTCAGTGCCACCTCCTCAGGGCAGGATCCGTCCTTTACGCCGCAGCCCGAAAGCAAAACAAGACAATTCATAGAGCATCCTCCTTCAAAAGTGAAAGCCTTAAATTCTTCGGATATTATACCACGCAGGCCAAAAGCTGTCCATACCCGTTTCAGAGGGACAGACCCTGCGTACTTCAAAATAACGAAAGCCCCGAAATCGTAGTGATTTCAGGGCTTTTGCGTATGGTGCGCGGTACAGGACTCGAACCTGTGACCCCATGCACGTCAAGCATGTGCTCTACCAGCTGAGCTAACCGCGCGGAACAGTATGTATTTTACACGGTTTGCCCGTATTTGTCAACAGTTTTCTTGCCAAGTTTCTTTTTTTTTGCTATACTTTTCTCAAAACCACCCAGGAGGACAAACATCATGGAAAAAATCGCGCTGGTAACGGGCTCATCCCGGGGCATCGGCCGGGCTGTGGCGGCGGAGCTGGCCCGGCAGGGCTGGGCCGTGTGCATCAACTATCGGCTCCGGGAGGACTGCGCCCGGTCGCTGCTGGAGCAGCTGACGGCAGAGGGCTGCCGGGCCATGATGGTCCAGGCCGACGTGTCTCAACAGGACCAGGTGACGGCCATGGTGCGGCAGGTGGAGGAAACCTTCGGCCCGGTATCGCTGCTGGTGAACAACGCCGGTGTGGCGGGTCAGGCCCTGTTCCAGGACATCACCCCGGAGCTGTGGCGCCGGTACTTCTCCGTCAATGTGGACGGCGCGTTCCACACCATCCAGGCGGTGCTGCCCCACATGCTCCACCAGCACGCAGGCTGCATCGTGAACATTTCCTCCATCTGGGGTCAGCGGGGCGCCAGCTGTGAGGTGACATACTCCTGCACCAAGGCGGCGCTGATCGGCCTGACCCGTTCCCTGGCCATGGAGCTGGCCCCCATTCACATCCGGGTCAACTGCGTGGCACCCGGCGTTATCCGCACGGATATGCTGGATGCCCTGCCGCCGGAGGTACTGCCGCAGCTGGCTCAGGAAACGCCCCTGGGCCGCCTGGGCACACCGGAGGACATTGCCCACGCCGTGGCCTTCCTGGCCGGGGAGCAGGCATCCTTCATCACCGGCCAGGTCCTCACCTGCGACGGCGGCTTCATCCTGTAAAGAAAATTCCTGGTAATGGTATATTTTCCTTTACAGAATGGCCATATCCGGCTATAATGGATAGGCTAAGGAATTTTTTCGATAAGGAGACGACCACCTATGGCAGTCATTGAATACGACGAGTACAAACAGAAGCTCCAGGCCCTGGAGCCCACTCTGCGGGAGCTGGAGAAGGCCCTGGGCATCCCCAAGGATCGCCAGGAGCTGAAGAATCTCCAGGCCGAGACGGAGCAGGAGGGCTTCTGGAACAACATCGAGCACAGCCAGAAGGTGTCCCAGCAGATCAAGCGTCTGGAGCACCGCATCAAGAAGTATGACCGGCTGGTGTCCGAGTGGGAGGACACCGTGACCCTGTGCGAAATGGCCCAGGAGGAGGACGACGCCTCCCTGCTGCCGGAAGTCACCGGCGGGTACGAGAACCTGGAAAAGGAAATCAGCGAGCGGCGTCTGGCAGCGCTGCTGTCCGGTGAATACGACGCCAATAACGCCATTCTCACCTTCCACGCCGGTGCAGGCGGCACCGAGGCCCAGGACTGGACCGAGATGCTCTACCGCATGTACACCCGCTGGGCTGAGCGCCACGGCTACACCTATCAGCTGATGGACTACGAGGCAGGCGACGAGGCAGGCATCAAGTCCGCCACCATCCTCATCGAGGGCGACAACGCCTACGGTTATCTCAAGAGCGAGAACGGCGTGCATCGACTGGTCCGTGTATCTCCCTTCGACGCCAACGCCCGACGGCAGACCAGCTTCGCCGCCGTGGAGGTCATGCCCGAGCTGGACGACGACAGCGAGATCGAGATCCGGCCTGAGGACATCGAGATGCAGGCCTGCCGCTCCAGCGGCGCCGGCGGCCAGCACATCAACAAGACCTCCTCTGCCGTCCGCCTGACCCACCTGCCCACGGGCATCGTGGTGTTCTGCCAGACGGAGCGCAGCCAGTTCCAGAACCGTGACAACGCCATGAAGATGCTGCGGGCCAAGCTGGCGGAGCTGAAGATGCAGCAGCACGCCGAAAAGGTCAGCGACCTGAAGGGCGTGCAGATGAAGATCGAGTGGGGCAGCCAGATCCGCTCTTATGTGTTCATGCCCTACACCCTGGCCAAGGACACCCGCACCGGCTACGAAATGGGCAACATCCAGGCCGTCATGGACGGCGATATTGACGGGTTTATCAACGCCTATCTGACTGCCGCCGCTAACGGCGAAATCAAGAAGTAAGCGGGACGCACAAGCCGTCCATGACTCGCCGCTCTGCGGCGCACAAGCGTTTTGCCTGAGGCAAAACCTTGGTCGGGCGGAATTCATTTCTGCCCGACAGGATTTGATCCAGGGGCCCCACAAAGCGCTGCTTTGTGGGGGAACGGCGATATTGACGGGTTCATCAACGCCTATCTGACTGCCGCCGCTAACGGCGAAATCAAGAAGTAATCACTATCATCCTAGAAACCATCAAAGGTGCGGACCGTTGGTCCGCACCTTTGATGGTTTCTACCCCAGCAGGGCAGTCACATCTGCCGCCGTCAGCGACGGCTGGAGGGCCAAGGTGATGCCATAGCCCAGCAGGCGGCCCAGCTCCCGGATGCGCTGGTCAATGTCCCGGGGCGTCAGAAACAACCCTGCCTCCGGGTCCACATCCACCACTGTGGGAATACCCACGGCAAGGACCGGCACCCCCAGGGTACCCTGATCCAGGGCGCTGCGGCGGTTGCCCACGCCGGAGCCGGGCACCAGCCCCGTGTCCGACAGCTGCACCGTGGCACACAGGTGAGCGCTGTCCCGGGCAGCCAGAGCGTCCACGGCGATCACCGCCGCCGGATGCACCCGCTCCACAGCTCCCCGCACCAGCTCCAGGGCTTCCATGCCCGTGCGGGCCAGAACGCCGGGGCACACTGCCGCCACCGGGCGGAAATCCGCGAACTGCCGGGGCATGGCCCGGATCATGTGGCGGGTCACCAACAGATTGTCCACCACCGCCGGGCCCACGGCGTCGCAGGTCATGGCCCGGTTCCCCAGGCCCGCCGCCAGCACCGGTCCCTCCGGCAGCATCCCCCGCAGCTCCTGCGCCAGACACCGGACGCCCCGGTCAAAATAGTCCTCCTCCCGGCGGAAATACGGCTCCAGGTCCACGGTGACATATCGGCCCACAGGCTTCCCCAGCGCCTGGGCCCCGACGTCGCTGTCGATCCGGATGTGTGTTATGGCATAGCCTTCCCGCCGGTTCTCCTGGCTGCGGACCCCGGGAACCGCATCCTCCCGGGCCGCCTTTGCAGCGGCCTGGACGGATTCCAGCGCCAGGTCCGTTCGTGTCATGCTCATATCTATGGTCATCGCCCCCCAGAAAACACCAAATATTGTGGCTATAGCCCAGTTTCCCCGGGAGAGAAGAAATTATACGAAAAACTACAGATAAATTTCAAAAAGTGCTTGCAATTTTCTGGCAAAGGTGATAAAATACTATCCTGCCTGGGTATTTAAGTGCCCGTGCAAGAAAATTTATCGCCGGGGAGGTGTTTGGTTTGCCGAATATCAAGTCTGCTAAGAAGCGCGTGCTGATCGCCGAGGTTCGTAACGCTCGCAACAAGGCCAACAAGTCTGCGCTGAAGACTGCTATCAAGAAGTTCGAGGCTGCTGCCGTGGAAGGCAATCGCACCGAGGCCGAGGGCGCTTACAAGGTCGCAGTGAAGTCCATCGACAAGGCCGCTGCCAAGGGTCTGATGCACAAGAACAATGCAGCCCACAAGAAGAGCGCTCTGACTCTGAAGCTGAATCAGATCGGTTGATGAAGCCAAACCAAAGGACGTCCCGAGAGGACGTCCTTTTTTCCGGCTCTAAGGACGTCCCGCCTTTTTAATTCCTGCTCCAGGTTGCATTCTGCACCCATGCGTGGTAGAATGTTGGTAGCTTTAAGATTGGGTCCAAGGAGGTCGTCATGGGATTTACCTTTATTTTACTGCTTGCCTATCTGGCCCTGACCGGCCTTGCGGTCATCGCCTTCCGGTCCGGGCGCAAGGCACTGGGCGGCCTGGCGTTGGCCGTTATGGCCGTCAGCATAGCCGTGCTGGGATACCTGTGGGTCACGTCTCCCATGTGACGGAGGGGAATTATGGAGATCAGACAGCTTACCGATGCGGCGGAAAAACAGGCCGTAACGCGCCTGATTCTGGAGGCGCTGCCGGAGTGGTTCGGCATTCCGGAGGCCCGGGAGGCGTATATCCGGGAAAGCGCAGGCAGGATATTCTTCTGCGCCTATGACCGGAACAGGCCGGTGGGTTTTCTGTATCTGAAGGAAACGGGAAACGCCACTGTGGAGCTGTATGTCATGGGCGTTCGGAAGGAGTATCACCGCCGAGGCATAGGCCGCCAGCTGTTCCGGCAGGCCAGGGACGCCGCCGCCGGGGCTGGGTACGCCTTTATGCAGGTGAAAACCGTGCAGATGGGGAAATACGAGGAGTACGACCGGACCAACCAGTTCTATCTGGCCCTGGGCTTCCGGGAGTTTGAGGTGTTCCCCACCCTGTGGGGCGAATGGAACCCCTGCCAGGTGTACGTCATGTCCCTGGAATAAGCCGCAAATTTTCCTTGACGCGGCGGGAAAAACATGGTATCCTCATGCTGTTACAGGCGATGATGGGTGCGGCAGCCCGGAGCCGCGGGAGGAAATGCCCGCCGGACGCCCCGTTACCGGCGCAAGAGTGTGGATGTATCCAAATTCAGGTGGAATCACGGACGTTATTTCGTTCGCCCTGAGCTGTTATGGCTCGGGGCGACTTTTATTTTGCATCCAAAAACATCACATAAAGGAGATTTGACACATGAAAAACACGGAAAAGACCATGGACAAGATCGTGGCCCTGTGCAAAAACCGGGGCTTCATCTTCGCCGGCTCCGAGATCTACGGTGGCCTGGCCAACACCTGGGACTACGGCCCCCTGGGCGTGGAGCTGAAAAATAACGTGAAACGGGCCTGGTGGAAGAAGTTTGTCCAGGAGAATCCCTACAACGTGGGGCAGGATGCCGCCATCCTCATGAACCCCCAGACCTGGGTGGCCAGCGGCCATCTGTCCGGCTTCTCCGATCCTCTGATGGACTGCCGGGAGTGCAAGGAGCGCTTCCGGGCCGACAAGCTCATCGAGGACTGGTGCCAGCAGGAAAAAGTGGAGCTGCCCAAGCCCATCGACGCGTTCTCCCAGCAGGAGATGAAGGATTTCATTGAGGAGCACAACATCCCCTGCCCCTCCTGCGGCAAGCATAATTTCACCGATATCCGCCAGTTCAACCTGATGTTCAAGACGTTCCAGGGCGTCACCGAGGATGCCAAGAACACCGTGTATCTGCGGCCCGAGACGGCTCAGGGCATTTTCACCAACTTCGTCAACACCCAGCGCACCACCCGCCGCAAGCTGCCCTTCGGCGTGTGCCAGATCGGCAAGTCCTTCCGCAACGAAATCACCCCCGGCAACTTCATTTTCCGTGTCCGGGAGTTTGAACAGATGGAGCTGGAGTTCTTCTGCAAGCCCGGAACCGACCTGGAGTGGTTCCAGTATTGGCGGACCTTCTGCCACAACTGGCTGCTTTCCATCGGCCTGAAGGACGAGAACCTGCGCCTGCGGGACCACGATCCCGAGGAGCTGTGCTTCTATTCCAAGGCCACCACGGACTTCGAGTTCCTGTTCCCCTTCGGCTGGGGCGAGCTGTGGGGCGTGGCGGACCGCACCGACTATGACCTGACCCAACATCAGAACACCTCCGGCAAGGACCTGACCTATTTTGACCCCGAGACCAACCAGCGGTACATCCCCTATGTGGTGGAGCCGTCTTTGGGCGTGGAGCGCAGCGTTCTGGCGGTGCTGTGCGACGCCTATGACGAGGAGGTGGTGGGCCAGGATAAAAACGGCAAGGACGACGTTCGCGTGGTGCTGCACCTGCACCCGGCTCTGGCCCCCTATAAGGCTGCCATCCTGCCCCTGAGCAAGAAGCTGTCCGAGCCCGCCATGGAGATCTACAACGATCTGTGCAAGGACTTTATGCTGGACTTCGACGAAACCGGCTCCATCGGCAAGCGCTATCGCCGGGAGGATGAGATCGGCACCCCCTTCTGCATTACCGTGGACTTTGATACCGTAGGCGACGGCGAAAACCCCGGCGACCGGTGCGTCACCGTCCGTGAGCGGGACACCATGGAGCAGGTGCGCATCCCCATCAGTGAGCTGAAGGCGTATCTCACCGAGAAACTGGCGTATTGATTATGTGGTGGGTTCCGGCGCACCTGCTCCATGATCCGCCGCGCAGCGGCGTGTAAGCATTTTGGCGCAGCCAAAATCTTACGTTGAGGCGGATTCATTCCGCACCAACAAGAATCAGATCGGGGTCCCCGCGCAGCCCCGCTGCGTGGGGAGCAGGTGCGCATTCCCATCAGTGAGCTGAAGGCGTACCTCACCGAGAAACTGACGTATTGATTATGCGGTGGATTCCGGCGCACCTGCTCCATGATCCGCCGCGCAGCGGCGTGTAAGCATTTTGGCGCAGCCAAAATCTTACGTTGGGGCGGATTCATTCCGCGCCAACAAGAATCAGATTGGGGTCCCTGCGCAGCCCCGCTGCGTGGGGTGCAGGTGCGCATTCCCATCAGTGAGCTGAGGGCGTACCTGACCGAGAAACTGGCGTATTGATTATGAACTTGAAAAAGCAACTGGCCGCAGGCGGCGCCCTGTTGGCTGTCACCGCTGCCGCCTGCCTGAAGCTGGCCCAATGGGCCGGCAGGCAGATCGAAAAGCGGCAGCGGAAAAAGTGATCTGCCGCGCTCTCCGGCCGGCAGAGAAAAATAAGAACGGCTATCCCGCCGTTCTTATTTTTCATTTCCCGGGAGCGAAAAATTTTGCCCCGGGGGCAACAGGGGAATTGACATTTTCTCCCGTAGAGGTTATCATTATAGTACACGGCACAAGCACAAAAAATAGTTTTTTGTATATATAACAAAACCAAGGAGGCAATCATATGATCTCTATGGAAATGCTCCAGGACGCCCGCCGGGTGCTCTCTCTCGTTATCAATCAGACTCCCGTGCTGCACGCTCCGGGCCTGGTGCCGGACTGCAGCTTCTATCTGAAGGCCGACTGCCTGCAAAAGACCGGCGCCTTCAAGCTGCGGGGCGCATACTATAAGATCGCCACCCTGTCCGACCAGGAGAAGCGCCGAGGCGTCATCGCCTGCTCCGCGGGCAACCATGCCCAGGGCGTGGGCTTTGCCTCCCGGGATATGCACATCCCCGCCACCATCTGCATCCCTGCCGCCGCCCCCATTTCCAAGATCCAGGCCACCCGCAGCTACGGGGCCAATGTGGTGCTTGTGGACGGCGTGTATGACGATGCCTATGCCGAGGCTGTGCGCCTGCGGGATGAGCAGGGGCTGACGTTTATTCATCCCTTTGACGACTATCGGGTCATGGCCGGACAGGGCACCATCGGCCTGGAGATTCTGGAGCAGCTGCCGGATGTGGACGTGATCCTGGTACCCATCGGCGGCGGCGGGCTTATTTCGGGCCTGGCCTATGCCGTGAAGCATCTGAAGCCCTCCTGCCAGGTCATCGGCGTGCAGGCCGCCGGAGCCGCCAGCATGGTGGACTCCCTGGAGGCCGGACACATTCTGACCCTGCCCAGCGTCCACACCATCGCCGACGGCATCCAGGTCAAGACCCCCGGCGACCTGACCTTCGAGATGTGCCGCCAGTATGTGGACAAGGTGGTCACCGTCAGCGAGACGGAAATCGCCGGGGCCATTCTCTCTGTGCTGGAAAAGCAGAAGCTGGTGTCTGAGGGCGCCGGAGCCGTGGGTATCGCCGCAGCCATGTACGGCAAGGTAGACCTGCGGGGCAAGACCGTGTGCGCCCTGCTGTCCGGCGGCAACGTAGACGTGACCATGCTGGAGCGCATCATCACCCGGGGGCTGGCCAAGGCCGGGCGCACCGCCAACTTCGCCACCGTTCTGCCCGACCAGCCCAAAACCCTGGCCACCTTGTTGAACATCGTGTCCGATATGGGCGTCAATGTGCTGGAGGTAAACCACGAGCGGGGCAATCTGAAGGCTCCCGTGGGCTCCTGTGTGGTCCACCTGCTGGTGGAGACCCGGGACGCCGCCCATGTGCAGGAGATGTACGAGGCGCTGCGGGCCCAGGGTTACCCCATTATGGAGCGGTAAATCAAACGTATAAAAAACGGGACGCGGCGTCCCTGCTGATAAGACAGTAAAATTCAAATTTCCTGGAACAGGCATGATCTCGGTCATGCCTGTTCCGCTTTTAGCAGCTCATCCGTGGGAATGCAGCCCACAAGGTCGTACTCGATAGCCTGTACACAATGGCAGGCAGACGAAAAGCGGGAAACAAACGACAGGCAGAGAAAAAGCAGCCACAAGTACGATAGCACGGCGGCTATATCGCTCATGGCTGCTTTTCACATTGCGGAGAATTTTTACACTTCGGAAATCTCACACGGGGGTAGATAGCTCTGTTCCTCATCGCCGGCGATCTGCCAGAAGGGCATATCCTGTACAGCCGTCGCGGCAGCGTTTCCGGCCTTGACTATGCTCTGATGCTTGCCGATGGCCTTAATGTCCTGATACAGCTGCTCCGATACTTCCGGGTCAGCGGAGCTCTTGAACACGAAGTTGTCCGCCTCGTCCACCAGAATGAACCGGGTCAACTGGTGGAAATCCATCCTATCCGTCTACCACTAACAAAGGCAACTGCCAAATCAAAGGGGCATGTGCCTTAATGGCACATACCCCTTTTGTCAGCAGCCCTTGTCCG